>OJRX01001186.1_pt1 | contig 28589 bp, 20 predicted proteins | sample 1599301 | NCBI WGS metagenome assembly OJRX01 (sample SAMN04168656, study PRJEB22393) | human gut metagenome | biome: human gut microbiome; feature: stool | host: Homo sapiens | collected 2014-03-17 | reverse complement strand
CCGATTGTTGGACTGAAGAAATTCAGATTCGATGATCGGAGGTGCGGTTCTTTCGTATGCGTGAGGATCGAAGGAGACGTTACGACGACGGGTTCCGGCGCGAGGCGCTGGAGCTCATCAAGTCCGGAGCCGGCAAGGACGCGCTCGTCAGAAGGCTTGCCATACCGGTGTATACCGCGAGAAACTGGATCAGGCTGTACAGGTTCAACGGCGAGGAGGCGGTCATGGGAGGCGGCGGCAGCAGACGCTACGACTGGGAGACGAAGGTCGCCGCGGCGCGCGACCACGTCGAGAACGGTCTGACCAAGACGGAGGCCATGGCCAGGCACGGGATCGCGAGCATCGCGTCCCTGGAGCGCTGGTGCCGCGACTACCGGTCCGGAGGTCCGGAGGCGCTCAGGCCGAAACCCAAGGGCAGGCCGAAAGGCGCGAAATCCAAACCGAAGCCCGAACCGACGCGCGAGCAGGAGCTCGCCGAACAGGTCGCGTACCTGAAGGCGAAGGTCGCGTACCTGGAAAAACTCCGGGCCCTGCGGGCGTCCAAGTCACGCGGCGCGAGCGAAGCGCCGTCGTCCGACTGCTCGCAGGGCGGGGACACCGGCTCGGCCACCTCCTGAGGATAGCCGGGTTGCCGAAATCCACGTACTACCACCACCTGTCGCGCCCGGCGCACGTGTCCAGGCCGGACGTGGAGCCGATGGTACGGGAGATATGGGATGGCAGTACCAGCACCAATGGTGGCGGGACGAGCTCGAACGCCTCGGCATCCGCCAGTCCATGAGCCGCAAGGGCAACTGCCTGGACAACGCCGCCACCGAGCAGGTGTTCGGCCACTTGAAGGACGAGTTCTACCGAGGCCGGGAGTTCGACTCGTACGAACAGTTCAAACGCGAACTGGACGCCTACATCATCCATTGGAACACCAGACGGCGCCAGATACGACTCGAGGGACATACCCCGGAGGAGTTCCGGAGCATGTCCCTCGCGGTCTAGGGCTGTATCCTAATTAACAACGTCCAACAAACGGGGCGCAGTTCAATAACCGCCGGGGCCTTCACATAGATGGATGTATTCAGTTTGTCGCCAAAGAATCGTCAGACGCGTGCTCCATCATCGAATTCGTCGGTACGCGTTTCACGATGCCCTTTATGCTGCACGATGAGGCCAGCGGCGCCGACCAGCGCACACAAACCGAAAATCGAACCAAGAATCGAAGCCAACGCCGGAACGAACACGGAAGCGATAATGCCGATGACGCCGGCCACCAGCAATATCCAGAACACCAGTTTTGACAGTTTCACATGGCCGATTTCAGGATTCGGCGGCACGAAGTCGTCACCGTAACGGTCCATGACCCGATCCGTGTCAAGCCAGCTCGAACCAGTGAAATCGCGCGGCCCACGACCATTCGCCGGCGCATCATTGGTGAACGTGCCCTGATCCAAGTCATCGATGGACAGCAAAGCCTCTTTTTCCCGACGTTGCGCATGCTTCTCGAAACGTTTCGCACTACGCGAACGTTCCACGGCCTTCAAATCGTCAGCATGCGAATCCGCAAACTCGGCCCAAGCCGCATCCAAGTCGTCCATTGGAGAGCCGCCACCATGCGACGCGTCATTTGGGCGTTCTTCATCGTCATTGCTATTGTTGAGGTCAGTCATACTTATACTCTAATCGGGCGGACGCCAATCCGCCGGGAGGATTGTGAAGAATGCTCTATTGGTTTTTCGTTAAAGGCTTGGGACCTATCGCCATCCACCGTTTGGGACCGACCGCGCAAGGACTTGAGAACATTCCGCACGAAGGTGGCGCCATTATCGCAGCCAACCATCTTGCCGTCATCGACGATGCGTTGCTGCCGTTGACCTGCCCGCGCATGATTCATTTCATGGGCAAGGCCGAATATTTCGAAGGCAAAGGCATCAAAGGCAAATTCAAGAAATGGTGGTTCACGTCAGTCGGCGTGTTCCCCGTGGACCGTTCCGGCGGTTCCAAATCACTTGGCGCACTGAACCACGCCCGTGAGATCATCGAGGACGGACATCTGTTCGGCATTCACATCGAAGGTACTCGCAGCCCCGATGGACGTCTTTACAAAGGACACACCGGCGCGGCGCGTCTGGCATTCGAAACCGGTTGCCCCATTATTCCGGCCGCCATCATCGGTTCGCGTGAACTGCAGAAGCCAGGACAGGTCATTCCGAACAAAGGCAAGTCCAAGGTGATTTACGGCAAGCCGATTGAAGTCGAGAAGAAATCCGCCGACCAGATTACCCACGATGATTTGCGTTCGCTTACCGACCGCGTGACCCGTGAGATCCAGAAGATGAGCGGACAGGAATACGTCGACGAATACGCGCAGAAGGTCAAGGCCGAGCTCAAAGCCCAGCAGGAGGCCGAAGCGCAGGCACAAGCCGAATCCGCTGCCAAGAAGGCATAAGTTTTCAGCGAGGTTCATTCCAAACCAATCAGGGGTGTCTGTTCCGAAGAATGTTTTCGGAACAGACACCCCTGATTGGTTTGGAATCAGGATAATCAGTCGAACAGCGACGAATACATTTTCAAGGTGACGGTATTCGGCGTGCCATCCTCCTGACGCAGTCGCACCTCGGTGCCTCCTACCGGATCCTGCGAAGCGACCTTCTTGTCTTGACTGGAGTCAAGTGTCAGTTGCGAGCTGATCTTCACACTGAATCCCAGCTTCTCCAATGCGGCTTTGGCAGCGGCGGCTTTCTGTCCGACATAATTCGGCAGCGTTACGGTTTCCGGTCCCTTCGACACCACCGCATTGACGCTATCGCCCCAGTGCAACTCGTCTCCGGTCTTCGCGGAAGCGGAAATCACCTGTCCTTGCGGAATCTTGTCATCGAATTGCTCGGTCCAGTTGACGGTGAGCTTGAGCGCATCAAGCGTCTGCTGCGTCTCATCCTTCGATTTGCCCACGACGTCCGGCATGGTAACCGGTTTCGGTCCTTGGGACAGCGTGACGGTAATCTTCGCGTTATGGGGCAGAGTCGCGCCGGGATCCACGCTTAAATCAAGCAACGCGCCCTGAGGTACGTCCATGGAATACGCGTCATCATTGGCCGGAGTCTGTTCGATGTTGTCGAAGCCGGCACGCTTCAACGCGTTGATCGGATCCTTGCCGTTCGCACTGGTGGCATCGAGAATGTCTGTGGGAACAGTGCCCTGCTTAATACCCTTGGACACTACCACCTTGACCTTCTGATGATGACGTTTGCTCACATGCGAACCGACATTCTCCGGGTCGGTGGAGATGACATTGCCAGCCTTGACGGAATCACTGAACGCCTCGGTCTCTTCGTACTCGATGTTGGAGAATTTCAGCAGTTCCTCATAGGCGTTCCATTTGATGTTGGAAATACGGCAGGGCTCCGAATCGGAACATGTGAGATCTGCCGGCTGAGGCATGGTCCAGTAGCTGCCCGGTCCTCGGAAATACCACCAGGCATAGCCTCCACCGCCTGCGCAGGCAAGCACGATGGCTGCTACGACGGCGATGATGACAGGTGCACGCTTGCCACTGCGTTTCGGCTGTCCACCACTGACCGGACCGTTCGAGGGGGAAGCTGGAACGTTGTTGGCGGGGACGTCGTTCTTTTCCAAAGCCAAGCGGGTGGTTGCCTCCGGATCTGCCTGCTGCGCCGGCATGACGGTGGTTTTGTTCGGGTTTTCCGGATTGAACTGTCGTGTACGATCGTCGTTCTGACGCACAGGCGGTGCTGGGGGAGCGGGCGGTAGCGGCATCTGCCGGGTGCCATCGCCGGGCATGGTGTCGGCGGCATCGTTTGCGGCCGGGGAAACGGCTGACAGACGGTATTGCCAGTCGTCGATGGTGAGGTTCGATTGCAACTGCTGCAATTCGTCGAATGCCACAGACGCATCCTGGGGACGGTCCTCGACCGCGCGCGCCGTAAGACGGGCGAGGAATGCGGCCACGCCTGCATTGATGCCCGGACAAGCGGTCGTGATATCCGGCACATCCTCATGCACGTGCTTGAACACCAGCGTCACCGGATTGTCCGCGGTGAACGGCACCTTGCCGGCCAGCATCTCCCAAGCCATGATGCCTACGGAATACAGGTCTCCCTGCGGCGTTGCCTGATTGTGCTGAATCATTTCTGGCGCCAGATAGGCGGCCGTGCCCAGCAGCATGCCGGTGGAGGACAGCGTGGCCTGCGACACCGCCTTGGCCAGGCCGAAATCGGTGATCTGCACATGTCCTCGGTCATTGAGCAGAATATTCTCCGGTTTGATATCGCGGTGCACCACGCCTGCGCGATGCGCCGAAGCCAAGCCGTCCAACGTCTCACCGACTATGCGTAGCGTCTCACGAACGCTGAACGTGACTTGCTGGTTCATTTCGTACCGCAGGTTCACGCCATGCACGTACTCCATGACAAGAAAATCCAGTCCATCGAACTCACCGGTGTCATACACCTGCACGATATGGGGATTGGCTATTGCTGCTGCGGAACGGGCCTCGCGATGGAAACGTTCCACGAACTGGTCGCGTTGTGGGCCCTGTGCCAGCTGCGTGTGCATGATCTTAATGGCGACGGTACGTCCCAGACGCTCGTCAACAGCTTGATACACCGTGGCCATGCCGCCATCGGCGATTCTGCTGACGACTCGGTACCGGCCTTCGATGACCTGGCCTTCGGGGGCATGCTGGGCTTCACTCATGGCTAATCGGTACGATTCCTTCTTCAAAAAACGTTTCGCGACAAAGATGTGTTCACTTGTAGTCTACAAGGAATGGTTTGCGGAAGATGCGATGAACACGGGTCTTTCACAGTGCGGCGGCATCAGCCCTGTTCCCGCACAATCGGCACGAAACGTGCGCATGCTTCGGTAAGCATGTCTTTGCGATCTTGCGATAGTTCAAGCGTCTCGATGGCGGCCTTCGACTCGAGCCACAGACCGGCGATCCGTTCCTTGGAACGTGCGATGGCACCAGTGGACTCGAACAATGCGATGGCACGCCTAACATGTGCCTCGTCACGTGATTCGGCTTCCCACATGTCGATGAGTTCACGTCGTTCGACATCGCCGGCAGCCTCAATCGCATCGGCCAGCAACACCGTGCGTTTGCCTTCACGGATATCACCGCCCACCGGTTTGCCGGTATTGCGGCTCGACCCGATGACGTCCAGAAGATCATCCGCGAGCTGGAACGCCAAACCAAGAGGCAATCCAATCGCCAGTGCGAGCCTGCGCGCGTCCGCAGGGGCGAGGCCGGCGGCAAGCATACCGAATTCCAAAGGTGCGATAGTGGTATAACTGGCGGTCTTCCAACGGAAGACATTCAAAGAGGCCGACGCCAGCTCTTCAGGATCGTCTAACGTATTGAGTTCCACGGCCAAATCGAGTACTTGGCCGATTTCCACTTCACGGTGCATATTCAGGAAGGCCGACACCACGGAAGACCCGGAGCCAAGCCGGCAAGCCGCTTTATTGGCGATATCCACGCTCGCGGTGGCCAGCATATCACCCAACATGATGCCCAAACCATGGCCAATGGCATCACTATGGGTATCCGTGGCAAGCGCACGATGAGCGGACGGCTTGCCACGGCGCAGATCGGAATCGTCGATGATGTCGTCATGCACCAACGCGCCGGTCTGAAACACTTCGATCGCGCATGCCAGATCCAACACCGCATCCATATCACGTTCCGCCACATCCTGCGGCGCGAACGCACGGAACGCATCCAACGTCAGCAACGCCCGCAGACGTTTGCCGCCCTCACTTGACGTGACCGCCTGCTGCGCCACCGCATCAGCGACGGCTTTGCAGGAATTCGCCACCGGATCGTCCGCATGCAGGAACGAAAAATCCCTTACCAGCGAGAGCGTGCGCGTTTCAATCTGTTCCAAATCGGAAGAGCTAGTCATGGGTCAAGGTTATCCACACACATTCGACAAGAGGAAAACATAATGATTGCAGCGGGTGAGACGGTGCCGGACGTTTCGTGACACGCCGAGCTTCACGTTCTCCGACCACAGGGGTCCCGAAACGCCTCATTGCATTGCCGGATGATGCATAGTTCCAACAAAGCGGCCTGCATCAAGCGACCGCTCCGATACGCCAAGGAGGACGAGACATGAAGACGATCGACGAGCCCATGCCGATATGCGAAGCCGAGATGGAACGGCTTGAAGACCAATTGGTGGAGGATTGCAAATCGCTGGGCATGGCGGAGAGCATACGCGATTTCCTGCAGGAGCCATTCTCGGAATGGATGGATGAGCTGGCCGATGAATCGTCGGGAGGTGACGATTCATCGCCAGAATGCAGACTGTCCAGAAACGGTGCGGGAGCACTTGCCATCGCCATGCAGCAGACCATGGCGGTGCGTGACGCGCTGCTGGTCTCCATCATCGTGGATGAACGACGTTCGTCACGTGACTTTCTCATGGGATTCATGGCCAATCCGACACTTCCCGGCAACACGCGTCATCTGGAGGAATCCCTCAACGGATCGTTCCGTGACGCATCAAGAAAACCCGACACGAAACGTTGCGACAACGGCGTCAACATGATGTTCGACATCATCGGGATGGTCCCCGAACGGTATCATGTGCAGCCATTGGCCATCATCAGTTATGTGCTGTGGTGGATGGGCGATGAGCGCGCCATGCTGTGCGCGATGCGTGCGCTCGCGTTGGATGAGAATTGTTCGCTCGCGGCGATCATCTGCTCCGCGGCGCATCGTCATATCGGACCGGCATGGGCCGAAGAGACATAGAGCAACACGCCGAAAGGAAGCGGTACTTGCGCATGGTGAGCTCAACACGCGGGAATAATCGTCCTCGCAAGATGGTTAACTCACATAGTTGACGATTTGCCCTTGCCAGAAGTGGGTCCATATGGTATACGCTTCCGGCGGGATCAATAGGAGGATAAGTTTGGCCACCAAGGAAACGACGGTAAATACGGAACAGACTGATCTGACCGAAAAGACCACCTCCGGAAAAAAGGCCTCCACGCGCAAGCCTGCTGCCAAGAAGAGCGAGTCCTCAAAGACCGCTACGAAGACGTCGCGCAAGACGGCCGCGAAGAAGACCTCCGCCGCCAAGAAAAGCAAGAAAGCGGAAGAAGAAGAGAACCTGATCGAGCAGGACGCTCCTGAAGACGATCCCGTCGAGGATGCCGATCTTGATGATTTCGACGATGACCTTGATGACGTGGACGACGAAGGGGAGGATGACGACCTCGACGAGGACAATATCGACGAGGATGACGATTCCGAACTGGAAGACGATGACGAAGACAAGCGCAAAAAGCCGGAAGAGCCCAAGGAAAAAGGCGCTTTCGTGGTGCGTGACGATGATGACGACGACAATCTGACGCCGTCCGGCAATCCGAAGCGTCGTGTGATCGCAGCCGGCGCCACCGCAGATCCGGTCAAGGATTACCTGAAGCAGATCGGCCGAGTGAACCTGCTGAACGCCGAACAGGAAGTCGACCTGTCCGAACGCATCGAGGCCGGTCTGTACGCCCAACATCTGCTGGACACGGAATCCGACAAGATGGATTTCAAGCGCCGGCGTGAACTGAAGTGGGCCGCGAACGACGGCAAGCGCGCCAAGGACCATCTGCTGGAAGCCAACCTTCGACTCGTGGTCTCTCTTGCCAAGCGCTATACGGGCCGTGGCATGCTGTTCCTCGATTTGATTCAGGAAGGCAATCTTGGTCTGATTCGTGCCGTAGAGAAGTTCGACTGGAAGAAGGGCTTCAAGTTCTCCACGTACGCCACATGGTGGATTCGCCAGGCCATCACCCGTGCCATGGCTGATCAGGCCCGCACCATTCGTGTGCCTGTGCATATGGTGGAAGTCATCAACAAGCTGTCCCGCGTGCAGCGCCAGATGCTTCAGGACCTCGGCCGCGAACCTACGCCGGACGAACTGGCCCGCGAGCTCGACATGCCGGTCGAGAAGGTGCAGGAAGTGCAGAAGTACGGGCGTGAGCCGATTTCCCTGCACACGCCGCTGGGCGAGGATGGCGATTCCGAGTTCGGTGATCTGATCGAAGACACCGACGCCATCGCACCGTCCGATGCCGTCGCCTTCTCGCTGTTGCAGGAGCAGTTCAAGCAGGTGCTTGAAACGCTGTCTCCGCGTGAAGCTGGCGTCATCAAGATGCGCTACGGTTTGGAGGACGGCCAGCCGAAGACGCTGGATGATATCGGACGTGTGTATGGCGTGACGCGCGAACGTATCCGCCAAATCGAATCGAAGACCATGTCCAAGCTGCGCCATCCGTCCCGTTCGCAGACGCTGCGCGACTTCCTGGACCAGTGATAGTAATCAGACGCGAGTAAATGAAGTCGAGAAACCGGCATGAACGCAGGGTTTCTCGACTTCATGTCTTGTAAGGCGACAATTGAAAGGGAACATGGCTAAGGATAATTACGGTGCTGAGAGTCTTACCGTGCTCGAAGGCTTGGATGCGGTGCGCAAACGTCCGGGCATGTACATCGGCACGACCGACAGCCAGGGCCTGATGCACTGCCTGTGGGAGATCATCGACAATGCCGTCGATGAGGCTCTTGCGGGAGCCTGCAACCACATCATCGTGACCTTGCATGACGATGGTTCCGTTGAAGTGGCGGACAATGGCCGAGGCATTCCGGTGGACGTGGAGCCGAAAACCAAGCTCACCGGCGTGGAAGTGGTGCTGACCAAGCTGCATGCCGGCGCCAAATTCGGCAATTCCTCGTATGGCGCTTCCGGCGGTCTGCATGGTGTCGGCTCATCCGTTGTGAACGCATTGAGCTCCCGTCTCGACGTGGAAGTGGATCGTGACGGCAAAACCCACCACATGGCTTTCCATCAGGGCCACCCCGGAGTGTATTCCGACGTTGATCCGGAACACCCGTCTCCCGATTCGCCATTCAAGAAGACGCGCAAGAATCGTCCCACCGAACTTGAGATCATCGGCAAAGTCAGTCCGAAGACCACGGGTACCCGCATCCGCTATTGGGCGGATCCGGAGATTTTCAACGACACCGCTGAATTCAGCTATGACCAGCTCATCGACCGTGTACGGCAGACCAGTTTCCTGGTGCCAGGGCTGAAAATCACCGTCATCGACGAGAACATTCCCGAAACCGGCGACGAGTCCATTGACGAAATGCTGGAAGTCGATGACAATGTCATCGAACAGGTGACGGAAGAGAACACGTCCGCTGAAACGGATGATATCGGAACCTCTGCCGACATACTGCAGGAGGATTCAGCCGAAGCTGATGAGTCAGCCGAATCGCAAGAAAACGATGCTGCCACGCAATCGCAGGAAACCGTTTCCCAGCCCGTGCAGCCGAAATATCCGCATGCGCGCGTCGAAGAATTCTGCCATACCGGAGGCGTGAAGGATTTCGTCGACTTCCTGTCCAAAGGCGAAGCGGTCTCCGATATTTGGCGCATCGCCGGCGAGGACACGTATGTTGAAGAAACGCAGGCGGTCGGAGACGATGGTGAACTGCATGCGCAGAAGGTGACGCGTGATTGCGCAGTCGATATCGCCATGCGATGGACCAACGGCTACGACACCACCATGCGCAGCTTCGTCAACGTGGTGGAGACGCCCGGCGGCGGCATGCACGTGGACGGCTTCCTCCAAGGCATCACCAAGCAGGTGCGCAAGGCCATCGAGGACAACGCGCGCAAACTCAAGGTGAATCTCAAGGATTCCCATATGAAGGTGGAACGTGACGACATTCTCGCCGGTCTGGTGGCCGTTGTCACCGTCCGCATCGCCGAACCGCAGTTCCAAGGCCAGACCAAGGACGTGCTCGGCACCGCGCAAGTCAAGCCGATCGTCTCCAGAATGACCGATAAGCAGTTCGGTGAGATGATTACCGGCTCCAAACGCGGTTACAAGGAACAGTCCGGCCGCGTGCTGGAGAAAATCGTCGGCGAAATGCATGCCCGCGTGCAGGCGCGCAAGACCAAGGAAGTCACACGCCGTAAGAACGCGCTTGAATCCGCGTCCATGCCGCCGAAACTGTCCGACTGCCAGCCCGGCAATGACGATGTGGCCGAACTGTTCATCGTCGAGGGTGATTCCGCATTGGGCACAGCCAAGGCCGCCCGTAATTCCGGTTTCCAAGCGTTGCTGCCGATTCGAGGCAAAATCCTCAACGTGCAGAAGGCATCGCTCGCGCAGATGCTGTCCAACAAGGAATGCGCAGCCATCATCCAGGTGGTCGGCGCAGGATCCGGCGCAAGCTTCGACATCGAACAGGCCCGATACAACAAGATCATCATGATGACCGATGCCGATGTCGACGGCGCGCACATCCGCATCCTGCTGCTGACGCTGTTCTACCGGTACATGCGGCCGCTTATCGAATACGGTCATGTGTATGCCGCAGTGCCGCCGCTGCATCGTATCGCGTTGACGGGTACGCATAAGGGCGAGTACATCTACACGTATTCCGATGATGAGTTGGCAGGCAAACTCGCCGAGCTTGATAAAAAGCACATCGGCTACAACGAGGACATCCAGCGTTACAAGGGTTTGGGTGAGATGGACGCCGACCAGCTGGCCGATACCACCATGGATCCGCGCACCCGCATGCTGCGCCGTATCCGCATGGAGGACGCCGAACAGGCCAGCCACATCTTCAGCCTGCTCATGGGTGATGACGTGCCGCCGCGCAAGGCGTTCATCGTGGAGAACGCCGACGATTTCGACCGTTCCAAGATCGACACCTGATATTGCATGGCGATTGCGATTGGCGGGCCTTGCGTTACGGCGGAGACCCGCTTTTCGTGTATGCACGATAATGCAAAAACGTCGGTCGATAGTGCAAGATACAAAATACCGTTTGGTAGGTAACTTTGGATAAAATAGCGGAGTATTTTCGTGATTTTATTGCCGCAAACATAAAACATACAAGGAGCTGACTGTGGCCAATTTGCTGCTCGCCGTGATTTACATCGCCTTCATCAGTCTGGGTCTGCCGGACGCGGTGCTCGGCGCCGCATGGCCGACGATGAGCGGCGACCTGCATGCGCCGATTTCCTGGGCGGGTGGCATTTCCATGACGATTTCCGCCGGCACCATCGTGTCCGCGCTGCTATCCGACCGCATGACCTTGCGGTTCGGTGCAGGCAAGGTCACGGCAGTGTCCGTTGCGTTGACGGCGTTCGCATTGTTCGGCTTCTCCATCTCGCCGAATTACTGGATGCTGCTGCTCTTCGCCATTCCGTACGGCTTGGGCGCGGGCGGCGTCGATGCGGCGCTCAACAACTATGTGGCAATCCACTACGAAAGCCGTCACATGAGCTGGCTGCACGCCATGTGGGGCTTGGGCACTCTGCTTGGCCCGTACATCATGGCAAGCGCATTGGGTGCCGGCCATGGTTGGGCGTGGGGCTACCGGACCATCTCCATTCTGCAGGTCGTGCTCACCGCGGTGCTGGTGCTGAGCCTGCCGTTGTGGAAGGCGCGTAAGACCGTCGAACCGCAGCGGACGAGTGAAACCTCTTCCGTGCAATCCGCGCAGTCCGAGCAATCGGAAGGGGAAACGGCTGACCGGCGCAAGCCGCTTGGTATTCGCGGTGTGCTCGCCATCCGTGGCGCCCGCGAGATCCTCGTGATGTTCTTCTGCTATTCCGCGCTCGAATCGACCGCCATGTTGTGGGCCAGCAGCTATATGGCGCTTGGCAAGGGCATCGACAAGACCACGGCGGCCATGTGGGGAAGCCTGTTTTGCATCGGCATCACCGTCGGACGTCTCGCCAGCGGTTTCCTGACCATGAAACTGAACGATCCGGCCATGATTCGTCTTGGCCAGGCGTTGGTGCTGACCGGCATCGTCATCATGCTCCTGCCGTTGCCGCACAATATCGGCACCATCGCGGGACTAATGGTCATCGGTTTGGGCTGCGCGCCGATCTATCCGTGCGTCATCCATTCCACTCCTGCTTATTTCGGCGAGGACAAATCGCAGGCCATCGTCGGCATGCAGATGGCTTGCGCCTATGTGGGATCGATGTGCATGCCGCCGCTGTTCGGGCTGATCGCGCAACATGTTTCGGTCAACCTGTTCCCGTTCTATCTGGTGGTGTTCCTGGCGCTGATGGTCGCCATGCATGAGACTTTGCGCCGCAAGTGCGGCGACCGTGCGGCCGCCTGACGACGCCATATGTGAGACGCTCGAATGTGTCAGCCGGGCGGTGTGCTCGAATGAGCCGACGACGGTGGATGACGAGCTTTCCGCCGGTTGTGGATGATGTCTGAAGGCGATGCCATAATCGAACGTATGTACGAATGCATGGACTTGTTCTCGGAGGCTACCAATGCCTGGTTCAAGCATGCGTTCAATGCTCCGACGGAGGCGCAACGTTTGGCATGGCCGGCCATCTGCTCCGGCGAGAACGTGTTGGTGGTGGCGCCCACCGGCTCCGGCAAGACATTGTGCGCCTTCCTTTCCGCAATCGACCGTCTGATGACGAAGGAGGGCGATGACTTATTGCGGACGTCCGGCGGTGGGGACGGCACGGCTGAATCCGATTGCAATGCCAAGAAACGTAAACCCGTCCGCGGCGTCAAGGTCCTGTATATTTCGCCATTGAAGGCTCTGGGCGTGGATGTGGCCAAGAACCTCCAAGCGCCATTGGCTGGCATCGCCGGACAGTGCGAGGCGATGGGATTGCCATCGCCGAAAGTCAGCGTGGGCATACGAAGCGGCGACACCACGCCGCAGGAACGGCGCAGAATCGTCAGCCATCCGCCGGATATCCTCGTAACCACGCCAGAATCGCTGTTCCTGCTGCTCACCTCCAAGGCGCGACGGATACTTTCCGCCGTTGATACCGTTATCGTGGATGAAGTGCACGCCATCGCGGGCTCCAAACGTGGCGCGCACCTGGCGCTGAGCTTGGAACGATTGGAAAGCCTTGCCGGCCGGTCTGTCCAACGCATCGGGCTTTCCGCCACTGTGGAACCGCCGGCCGAAGCCGCACGTTTCCTTGGCGGCACGCGGCCGGTACGCGTCATCAGACCCGAATCGCACCCCGACATGGATCTGAAAGTGGTGGAACCGCTTTCGGCCATGCGCGATCCCGTCTCCGACGACGCAGGGCGGAGGGCAGGCGCCGTGAAACTTCCGAACCGCCATACCACGCATATTTCCGGGGTGGGTCCTGCCATGGAGGCATTGGCGGAACGTAAAGGACTGACTTCGGTCGGGGGAGATGAACATACCTCACGGGTTTCGACCGGAGGTTCGGTATGGCCGGCCATCGAACGCAGCGTGCTTGACGAAGTGCTGAAACACCACACCACCCTCGTGTTCGTCAACTCCCGTGGCCTTGCGGAAAAACTCACCGCACGGCTCAACGACCTGTATGCGCAATTGCGCACATCCCGGAAAACTGGGTCTGAAACCGCCGTCAAAGCGGACGCAGGGCGGGATGCGCTGTCCGACCGTAGGCTTGGCCGAACGGACTTGAGTGTGTCGGACAACGCATCCCAGCCGGAGTCCACAGCCAGTGATTCCACCCAGCCGTATCCGGATCTGGGCTCCCCGGAAGGCCGTGAAGGCTTCGCCAAACACTACGATTCCGTGGTCGGATCCACCACCATGCTGGTCTCCTCGCATGCGGACGCCGACGCGATCGCCATGGCGCATCATGGTTCCGTTTCCAAAGACCGGCGCAAACAGATCGAAGAGCAGCTCAAACGCGGCCAATTGCGTTGCGTGGTCGCCACATCGAGCCTTGAACTCGGCATCGACATGGGTTCAGTGGATCTGGTCATCCAGATCGCACCGCCATTGTCCGTGTCCTCGGGATTGCAGCGGGTGGGGCGCGCCGACCACAAGGTCGGGGGAGTCTCGCATGCACTGTTCTACCCGATTACACGAGAGCAAATCATCGGCACGGCCGCAAGCATCGAATGCATGCGCTCCGGAGACATCGAAACACTGACCATTCCATGCACCCCCTTGGACGTGCTTGCCCAGCAAACCGTCGCCGCCGCGGCGATGGATGATCTGAAACCAGACGACTGGTACGTGACCGTGCGCAAGGCCGCGCCATTCGAAGATCTCGACAGAACCATGTTCGATGCTGTGATGGGCATGATGACCGGTGCCTACAACGGCGAGGATTTCTCCGCCTTCCGACCTCCATTGCAATACAACGAAGAGGCGGGTCTCATCTCCGCGCGCCCTGGCGCTCAACGACTGGCCGTGACCAGCGGAGGCACCATACCCGACCGAGGAACCTACACCGTGGTGCTTCCCGAAGAAGGCTCCGGACCGGGCCCACGCAAAGTGGGGGAGCTGGATGAGGAAATGGTGTACGAATCCCGGGTTGGAGACGTCATCACCCTCGGCACATCGACCTGGCAGATCCAGGAAATCACCCGGGACCGTGTGGTGGTGGTTCCTGCTCCAGGGCGTACCGCCCGACTGCCGTTCTGGCATGGCGAAGGCGACGGGCGGGACGCGGCATTCGGACGGTCCCAAGGCCGATTCATACGCGATATGGCGCAAGGACTACGCGCGGAAGTCTCGGACGGCATCGCAGGAGACAAGACCAGCCGATTCGACACGACAACAATCGCACGTCTACGTCGTGACGGATTGGACGACAACGCCATCGGCAATCTTGCCGACCTGCTTGCCGAACAGCGCGCCGCCACGGGAACGATTCCCAACGACCGTGAGCTGGTCGTCGAACGCTGCCAGGATGAAGAAGGCGATTGGCGTGTGATCGTCCACTCGCCATACGGCAGACGCGTGCACGAACCATGGGCCATGGCCATCACCACACGTATCAAACAACGATACGGGTTCGATGGGCAGGTATACGCGGCCGACGACGGCATCATCATCCGCCTCCCGGACGGCGACGGCAACCTGCCGATCCGCGAGCTGCTGCTGTTCGACACGGAAGAGCTGCAACGCATCATCGAAACGCAAGTCGGCGAAAGCGTGCTGTATGCCGCACGATTCCGAGAATGCGCGGCGCGATCGCTGTTCCTGCCACGCGCCAACCCCGGCAGACGCGTCCCCTTATGGCAGCAGCGGCTGCGCGCGGCGCAACTGCTCAACGCCGCCCGAACTCGGAAGAACTTCCCGTTGCTGTTGGAAACCGCACGCGAATGCCTACAGGACGTGTACGATCTGCCCGCGCTGAAACATGTGATGTCCGGATTACGCTCCGGCGTCATCTCTTTGAGCGAGACCGTCACGGAAACGCCGTCGCCGTTCGCGGAAAACATGCTGTTCGGATACGTGGGCGCGGTCATGTACCAATACGACGTGCCGCAAGCCGAACGCAGCACGCAACTGCTGTCCATGGACCCGGAAGTGCTGGAACGTCTTCTGGGAGCCACGGACATGGCTTCGCTGTTGGATGCCGACGTCATCGCGCAGGTTGGGAAGGAGCTTGCCGGACGGACGTTCTGGAACGATTTGGACGAGACCGACATTGCCGGCCGTGTGGCGCGATATGTCAAAACGCATGGCCCATTCACCGCGGATCAGATGATCGCCGAACTGGGATTGGACGCTGTCCAAGGCGTACGCATGTTGGATGAATTACATGCCAAAGGCGAACTGCTGAAAGGCCATTTCGTCGATGATGCGGCCGGAGCGGACGCCAATGGTTCCGATGATTCAGCATCGGAACGGTCACCTCGGCAAACGCCCCAGCAATGGCTCCACAAAGACGTGTTTCGGCGTATCCGCGCGCTTTCGCTTGCCAAGGCACGCAAAGCCATCAAGCCGGTGGAACCGGCCGTCTATCAGGCGTTCCTGTTGGACAGACAAGGTGTCGGACCTGTGGGTGGCGCCCGATATGAAAGCGTCGACGGGCTGATGCGTGTGATCGAACAGCTTGAAGGCATATACCTCAACGCCTCCGTTTGGGAATCCTCGGTCTTCCCCGCACGCGTTCGCGACTACCAACCGAGTATGTTGGACGAATTGCTCGCATCCGGAGACGTGGTATGGGTCGGCTCCAAAATCAATGGTTCCAACGCCAAGGAAGCCGGCGGCATCGCATTCCATCCAGCTGATTCACGGCTGCTGGTGAAACCCGGCGAACAATCGCAGAACAATGCCTATAGTGCCGGAACCATGACCGTGCCGGAGACGATACTTGCCGTATTATCGAATGGGGGAGCCTTCCATGCGCGGCAGCTTTCCACAGCCGCCAAAGCCATCTGGCAGGAACATGCGGAAGTCAACGTGAATCCTGAAACAGGGGAAATCATCCTTCCCGCATGGGGCGAAAGCCAGTTCGAGGAAGCCTTGTGGTCCTTGGTATGGCAAGGCAAAGTGACGAACAGTTCATTCGCTCCCGTTCGGGCCTTGACTCAAGGCACGGTTTCAGTGCGCGCGCCACGCACTGCCGCACGCAGACGCGTACGGATCCACGCCTCGACACCGGCGACGCTCGGTGGATTATGGTCCGCGGTCGACTCGTCCCGGACCAGTCCAATGGCGATACCGGATCAAGCGGACGATACCGCCGGCAAACCAACAGCCGGCATCGAGGAATACGACATCGCATTGATCGAATCGCTGCTCGACCGATATGGCGTGATCGCCGCTCCGCTAATCGACAAGGAGCAGGTCGCAGGCGGATTCTCCGGACTATACCCGGTACTCAAACGTATGGAGGAACACGGCAATCTGGTCAGAGGCATGTTCGTCAAAGGATTCGGAGCGGTCCAATTCGCCGGACGTGACACAGTGGACGCCTTGCGCGGCGACGACGAGGCGCGCAGCCAATCCTGCGTGGCGCTCGACGTGACCGACCCGGCCAACCTGACAGGCTCCGCGATCACATGGCCCGAACAACACCATATGAAACCGGCGCGCAGAGCGGAATCGGTCATCGTGCTCGACCACGGCATGCCGGTGCTGTTTGCCGTGCCGAAAAGCCACAGAATCGTCAGCTTCACCGATGACGAGCGAATATTGCAGCCGGCATGTACGGAACTTGCCTATGCATTGCAGCATCAGTCCAAGGGCAGCGTCAGCTTCGCCGAAATGAACGGTGAATCATTGAAGGAACGCAACGAATACAGACGTTTGCTGCATGCTGCCGGGTTCGTGGACAGCCCACAAGGCATGAAGCTATATGGCTGAACCAAGCCGGAGGCACTTTCACCCAGCCTGCTCATTCAACCTGGCGGCCCAAGTGCGCAAAACGGGAAGGCCCTGAACCGGAAGAAGAACCAGTCCAGAGCCCCGCCAATCGATTTCGTCGAATCAGCCGACCACCGCAATCGGCGCCGACAGATCCGTACCGGAACCATCGCGTCGCATATCAGGCTTCGGCAATTCCACAGGAGCGCCACTTTGCGTGGAAGCATGCAACGGATACGCGCCCACGAACGCGAGAATCAACGTATCCTGCCCCTTGAGGAATCGCTGCGAACGCACGCCACCCGTACCACGGCCCTTCGTCGGATACATCTCCAACGGCGTGACCTTCGCGGCACCGTTTTCAGTGCCAGGCAACGCTTCGGAATCGCCGGCAACCGTCAACACCACGGCTCCGGAAGCAGAGAACAGTCCATTCTCGCCTTCTTCGTAATTCCATGTCACCTTGCCATCAGGCACCACCGCGAACGCGGCCACCGAACACCCCTCAGCCAGACGAATGCCCGCCATGCCGCCAGCGGTACGGCCCTGCGGACGCACATTCTTCGCTTCGAACGTCAACAACGAGGAATCGGTGGACACAAACACCAGACGATCCTCATCACGGGCTTCGGCAGCGGCAAGCACTTCGTCATCATCCTTCAAATCGATGACGCTCCACGAATCCATTGTGGTCGGAGATTCACGGTTCCAACGCTTGACCACGCCGTTGCGGGTGCCCAACGCCAAAGGAACAAGCTGACCGCTGTCATCCGTGGAAGGCATATCAATCGCAGCAATCACCCGTTCGCCGCGGATCGGATCGGTGTTCTCCGTCATGCCCAGCAGTTCCTCGGCCTTCACACCACCCGTGACACTGAGCGGCCCATCCGCGGAAACCTTCGGCAATTCGACCACATGGGCCAGCACCAGACGACCCGCTGAAGTAACCAAGCCGTATGAGGAACGTGTGGACGTGCGGAACATCGAAACGATCTGATCATCCTTGGCACGTCCGTCGGAAGCCGAACGATTCTCCCAACGTTCCACCGCATCCTCGGAAGTGCGTGCGATCAGGCCCGTGGCGGACAGCATCACCGCGCACGGCTCGTCATCAATCTGCAGAGCCGATGCGGTGGCATTCTCATCGCCGGCCTTCTTTGCGGCCTTTGCGGCTGCGGCGACATCGGCTGCTGCGGAGGATACGGTCGCGGCGGCGCGCGCGGCAGCCATCGCGTTTGCAGAGACGCCATCATCGCCATGCGCCACAACAGGCGTCAAATTGCCTTCCTCATCCTCATCCAGCAGCACCGTGCGCCGGGGAGTGCCGTATTTGGCCACGGCGTCATCCATTTCGTCAATGACCACGCCGTCAAGCGCCTCATCGGAAGCAAGAATGCGTTCAAGCTCTTCGATACGCCGCTTCAGATCGTCGCGTTCCGCCTCAAGCTCGATACGACTCATCTTGGTCAGACGGCGCAGCCGCAAGTCAAGAATGTACTGTGCCTGAATCTCGTCCAGATCGAATACGGCGATAAGCTTTGTTTTCGCGGCCTCGGCATCATCAGAAGAGCGAATCACCTGAATGACTTCATCGATGTCCACCATGGCGAGCAGCAAGCCCTCCACCAAGTGCAGCCGCTCAAGCGCCTTCTTCCTGCGGAATTCACTGCGTCGGCGGATCACCACACGACGATGGTCCACCCACACCTGAAGCATTTCCTTCAATCCCATGGTGTGCGGACGGCCATTGACCAACGCCACATTGTTGATGGTGAAATTGTCCTGCAACGGCGTGTGCTTGAACAGCTGCGCCAACACCGCGTTCGGATCGAACCCGGTTTTGATTTCGATGACGAGGCGCGTGCCGTTATGCCGGTCAGTCAAATCGATGGCACCGGAAATGCCGTCCAGCTTACGGTTCTTCACACCTTCGGAAATACGTTCCAACACACGTTCCGGACCCACCATGAACGGCAGTTCCGTCACGACGATGGCCTTTTTGCGAGCCGTCACGTTTTCGATATGCGTCACGGAACGCGTGGTCAACGCGCCACGACCCGTCTCGTACGCCTCGCGGATGCCCTTGCGGCCCACAATCACGCCGCCGCCCGGCCAATCCGGACCCGGCACGTAGCGCATCAACTCCTCTAACGTCGCGTCGGGATGGCGCATAAGATGCTTGGCCGCAGCCACCACCTCGCCAAGATTGTGCGTGGCCATATTCGTGGCCATGCCGACGGCAATGCCGGAACCACCATTGACCAGCAGGTTCGGAATCGCGGCAGGCAGCACAGTCGGCTCCTGAAGCTTGTTATCGTAATTCGGCGTGAAATCGACGGTATTTTCGGCGATATCGGCATTCATGCCCAACGCGGCCGGCGCCATACGAGCCTCGGTATAACGAGAAGCAGCAGGACCGTCATCGAGAGAACCGAAATTGCCGTGACCGTCCACCAATGGCAGCCGCATCGCGAACGGCTGCGCCAAACGTACCATCGCCTCGTAAATCGCGGAATCGCCATGCGGATGGAGCTTGCCCATCACTTCGCCAACCACACGCGCCGACTTCATATACGGCCGGTCCGGATTGAGGTTCATCTGACCCATCTGATAGATGATGCGTCGTTGCACCGGCTTGAGACCGTCCCTGGCATCAGGCAGCGCTCGGGCGTAAATCACCGAATACGCGTATTCGAGGAACGACTTGCTCATTTCCTCGTTCAACGGCGTTTCGACGATGTTCTCCTTGACCGTACGCGGGTCAAAGGCTGGTTTTGCCGGTTTGCGGTGCGACACCATGCGGTGGTTCTCCTCACGGAAAGGTTATGGTAATCAACCTAGCAATATTACCAGCTGGTACTGCCGCGGTGCTTGAATGGGAACCATGAGTGTTGAAGTGCCCGAAATCGACCAGCTGCTAGCCATGACCAGTCCGGCACGATATGGCGACGAACTGCCGGATGAGGGCGGCCGCGGCGGTGCTCTCCACCTATCCTCGGTACTTCCCGCCATTTCCAGCGCCATCGGGCATTCGATTCCAACGGCCATCCATGCCGATCCGAAACGACTCCAAGAGGCACTTGGCCTGCCGGACGCGCGTTCGGCAGTCGTGGTCCTGGTGGACGGTCTCGGATATTGGAACATCAATATGAGATTGGGGCATTCACCCTATCTACGGTCGCTGATGGCGGATGGCGTTAACCAGCGGCCAATCGCCACATGCATGCCCAGCACCACCGTGGCCGCAATGTCCACGTTCGGCACCGGCACATGCCCCGGATTAACCGGCATGACGGGATATACGCAGCTCAATCCCGACAATGGCGAAATCTGCCAGCTCATCTCTTTCAAAAACGCGCCCGCACCGCTGAAACTGCAACAGCAGCCGACCATATTCGAACGATTGGCGGAACAGGACGTTCGCGTCACCAGTTCGGGACTGCCGAAATTCGCGTTCTCCGCGTTGACTCAGGCGGCGTTACGTGGCAGCGACTACATCTCCAATGACGATCCACGCCGACGTATCATGACCGCGGCGAAAGCGGCGAACACGCCCGGACTGACATACGTGTACCTGCGCGACGCGGACAAGATCGGACACAATTACGGCTGGGACTCCGACAAGTGGATCGGCACATATGAGCGTATCGACGCCCAGTTGTCTTTGCTGCGTCGAAGTGTGCCGAAGAACACGCTGATCGTCATCGTGGCGGATCATGGCATGATAACCGCCGACCCGGAAGCCTGCATCGACATAGCGTCCGAACCCCAGCTGATGTGGGGCGTCGCGAATGTCGGCGGCGAACCACGCTGTGTCATGCTTTATGGCGAGGATGGCGAGAATCCGGAGGACATCGCCGCTCGTTGGCGTGACGTGCTGGGGGAGCGCGCCCAGGTGCGCACCCGCCGGCAGGCAATCGAGGAAGGCGTCTACGGACCAGTCGATGAACGCGTCAAGTCGATGATCGGCGATGTGGTCGTCTCCGCTGCGGGCTCTACCACCATTGTCGATTCCCGCACACAGGCGGAGAAGGCGATGCATCTGCCCAGCGTGCACGGGTCGCTGACCTACATGGAATCTGATATTCCATGCCTGATTGACGTGGCTTGATCGAATGATCCGAACGTCTGAACGGATGTTGCCGTGGGATGTTAGGGAACGTTAATCAGTCACCGAACAGAATTTCATCCCAACTCGGCACTGCGGAGCGTCCTGCACGGCGCTTCGATTTGGTGGTGCTCTGACTATGAGGATCGGATGATGCCGTCTTGGACTTATCGGACTGCTGCTCGCCGGCGGATTGCGTGTTTTGCGAGTTTTGGGCAGGTTCCGTCGTTGAAGGGGCGGGGGACTGCGTCGTCGCGATTTCCGGACGGTTCGGCAGCGGAACGGTCGCCGATGACTGAGTCTCAACGGTGGTCTTGATATTCGTGGCTTGTGGTGCAACCGGTTCCGGAGCATTCCAAGCGGACACCGTCTGTTCGATACGTGCGGAACGTGCGGAATCGCCCGGCAAATTCAATGATGCGAGAAAATTCTGGTCGACCTGCTTCTCGGCGTGTCCTTCCGTAGGCGTGTCTTGCTCGCCGATGAGCTTGCGTGCCGTTGCGTTCAGACAGTTGACCGCGTTGTCATGCATGTTCCAAGACCATTCCGCACGGGCGGCATGACCTGCGGAATCGAACTCCGCGGTAATCTTCCACGGTTCCAAACCGCGTCTGGTGGCCTTCCACCGCACATCCTCCAACCGTACGTGGGCTGCGGCGAAAGTGCGTTCGATCAGTTCGGAAAGCGTGCGCACACGGCTTTCCTTCGGCGCGGGAACCGCCAGGAACTGTTCGATCGCATATTGCTTTTCGGTTTCCACCGCCGCCGAGAAACGCCGAACAAGCGCTTCGCTCAACGAATATCGCTCCGCCACGCGGGTCGGATTGGCTCCGGCTCGAATCAAGGATTGGATTTGGGAGATCGGCAGCGTGGAAGGCGCTTGCTGCTGACGCTCCTCTTGGGTTTCGGTGCGAATCTGTTTTGCCTCCAAAATGGCTCTTTCAAGCGCTTCATCGACCTTGACGGCGAATTTGCCGGCACCTGAAACAAAGACGAGCTCACCGGTTTCACTCACATGATCGAACCGTGCATCTTCGAGCGCATTCTCAGGCACAACACACCACTTTCCTTCAAGAATTACTGTTTATTCTATTGTGCCCCACGTGTCGGATTTTACGAGTATTTCGAATCGTGTATCCTATGCGGGGTAAAAGTCATGTATCCTATGGCGCATAAGCACCATAGATGACGAAAGGAATCTCGATGGCACAGGATTATGATTCCCCGCGCAACAAAGACGAGGACGAGGAGTCGCTCCAGGCTTTGAGCAAGGGTTCTCAGAACAATTCCAACGATATGGACGATGACGAGAACGCCATTGCCGAAGACTACGAGCTGCCGGGCGCCGATTTGAGCAATGAGGACGCTTCGGTGACCGTCATTCCGATGCAGGGCGACGAGTTCATCTGCTCCGAATGCTTCCTGGTGAAGCATCGCAGCCAGCTTGCCTACACTACCGACGACGGACAGCCGGTATGCAAGGAGTGTGCGGCCTGATGGCGTTCGACGAGGCATACAACGAGCCGGAAAACGTCGAGGTTCTGGTAAAGTCGCTGGATCCCGGGCAGCCGGCTCAGCTGCATTACGCCCATGCCGGAGATGCCGGTGCCGATCTGCGCACCACCGAAGAAGTGACGTTGAAGCCGTTCCAGCGGGCGCTGGTGCCCACGGGAGTGGCAATCGCATTGCCTGCCGGCTATGTGGCGCTGGTGCATCCGCGTTCGGGACTCGCCGTCAAGCAGGGCGTCACGGTGCTTAACGCGCCGGGAACCATCGACGCTGGGTACCGTGGCGAAATCAAGGTGCCGTTGATCAACCTCGATCCGGAACGCGCCGTGACGTTCCATCCGGGCGACCGCATCGCACAGCTGGTCATCCAACGCTACGTCGAGGCAAAATTCATCGAGGCGCAGACCCTGCCCGGATCCGACCGCGCGGAACGTGGCTTCGGATCAACCGGCGTTGCGTCCTGACGGGACTGCAATACACAAAGACCGAGGATGTATCCGGCCGTGCAACACGCGGCCGGATACATCCGTCATATGGTGATGCGCGGGTACTATAGGGTACATTCCAAGCGAGGAGGAGCGAAATGAGCGACATGGATCATGAGGTTCGTTCGGCCAGAATGTTGGGCTGCGAGATCAGCACGAATCCGCTTGACCCGCTTGAACCAATCCTCAAGATGTGCGAATACCACCATCCCGACGAGGACATGAGCATTCTCGCGAGAGCCTACCGGCGCGCCGTCAACCAGCATTCGTCGCAACGGCGTAAATCCGGCGAGCCGTACATCATCCATCCGCTTGCAGTGGCGCAGATCCTCGCCGATCTTGGCATGGGGCCGCTGGTTGTGGCAGCGGGCCTTCTGCACGACACGGTGGAGGACACCGACTACACGCTCGACGAATGCCGCGCCGAATTCGGCGACACGGTGACCGGCCTGGTGGACGGCGTCACGAAGCTTTCCAAAATGGAATACGGCGATTCCGCCCAGGCCGAGACCATCCGCAAAATGGTGGTGGCGATGAGCCGCGACGTGCGCGTGCTGGTGGTCAAGCTCGCCGACCGTGTGCACAACGCCCGTACATGGCGTTACGTCAAGCAGTCGAATGCGCAGAAAAAGGCACGTGAAACGCTGGATGTGTATGCGCCGCTCGCCAACCGTCTTGGCATGAACGCCATCAAAACCGAGTTGGAAGAACTCAGCTTCAAGGTTCTGTATCCGAAGATCTACAACGAGATTGTGGTATTGGTGGCCCGTCGCGCCGGACAACGCGACGTGTACCTGAAGCAGATTCTCGCCGAAATCAATGAGGATCTCGACGAACAGCACATCAAAGCCTATGTGACGGGCCGTCCGAAGGACTACTTCTCCATTTACCAGAAGATGATCGTGCGCGGGCACGATTTCGCCAACATTTATGATTTGGTGGGCGTGCGTATCATCGTCGACACGATTCAGGACTGCTATGCGGCGTTGGGTGCCGTGCATGCGCGGTGGAACCCTGTTCCCGGCCGTTTCAAAGACTATATCGCCATGCCGAAGCTCAACATGTACCAGAGCCTGCACACCACGGTGGTCGGTCCCGGCGGCAAGCCGGTGGAGATTCAGATCCGCACGTGGGACATGCACCGCCGCGCGGAATTCGGCATCGCTGCGCATTGGAAGTACAAGGAGAACGGCCAAGCCGGACGCGCGTTGAGCTCGCCTGACAAGTCCGACCGCAAGCGTGGCGAAAACCAGGAGCTGAGCGAGGCCGACAACCTCAAATGGATTCAGCAACTTGCCGACTGGACGAGCGAAACGCCGGATTCCGACGAATTCCTTGGCTCCCTCAAAGAGGATTTGGGCGCGGCAGAGGTCTACGTGTTCACGCCGAAAGGCAAGATCGTCTCGCTTCCCGCCGAAGCCACTCCGATTGATTTCGCTTATGCGGTGCACACCGAAGTCGGTCACCGTACCATGGGTGCGCGCGTGAACGGACGATTGGTGCCGCTTGATACCAAGCTCGAGAATGGCGATACCGTTGAAATATTGACATCCAAATCCGAATCCGCAGGTCCGTCGCGTGATTGGCTGAGCTTCGCCAAGAGCCCGAAGGCACGCAACAAGATTCGTCAATGGTTCAGCAAGGAACGCCGTACCGAAGCCGTCGAGGAAGGCCGTGACGAGCTGACGCGCGCCATGCGCAAGCGCAACCTGCCAATCACCACGCTGCTGACTCCGGAAGCATTGGTGGGTGTCGCCGACGAGTTGAACCTTGCCAACGCGGAAGCCGTGTTCGTGGCGATTGGTGATGGCCAGATCTCCACGCAGAACGTCATCTCGCATCTGGTCCGTGACGCGGGCAGCGACGAGGTGGATGAGGAAGTCGAGCAGGAGGCGTTGCCGCTCAAGCAGGTGGAGCGTACCAAGAAGACCACCAGCTCGTTGGGTATCTCCGTCAAGGGCGTGGGGGACATCTGGGTCAAGCTGGCCCGATGCTGCATGCCGGTTCCTGGAGACAAGATCATCGGCTTCATCACCCGCAACCAAGGCGTGTCCGTGCATCGTGTGGACTGCCAGAACATGCTCGAACTGGAGAAACGCCAGCCCGAACGTGTGGTGGATGTGCAGTGGACCAGCACCAAGGGCGTGTTCATGGTCAAGATCCAGGTCGAGGCGCTTGACCGTCCGCATCTGCTGAGCGATGTGACACGCGTGCTGTCCGATTACGGCGTGAACATTATCTCCGGCTCGATTTCCACCGGCACCGACCGTGTGGCCACCAGCCAATTCAGCTTCGAAATGGCCGATCCGCAGCATCTGAACACTCTGCTCGCCGCCGTGCGTAAAATCGAAGGCGTGTTCGACGTGTACCGCATCACCGGCGCGAAGGATTCCGCGGAGCCGCGACTGCGCAAAATGTGATGTTGACGAATCACATAAGCCGGTGATTGCAAGCAAACGCCTCTATAAATAAAATGAAGAAAGCCCCTCAATCGAGGGGCTTTCCTATATTGTACGGCTGTGCGGGAAACGCTTACTTGAGCACTTCCACGGACACGATGCCGACCGGCTCGGTCGGACGGTCCATGCGATCGGTGTTCACGGCTTCGAGCTTGTCGACCACTGCCTTGGAATCGTCATCCGCAACCTCGCCGAAGATGGTGTGGTGGCCGTCGAGCCACGGGGTCGGCACGGTGGTGATGAAGAACTGGGAACCGTTGGTGCCGTGGATCTTGCCGTCCATGCCACGACGCAGGCCGGCGTTCGCCATGGCCAGCAGGTACGGGTGGTCGAACTTCAGATCAGGAACAATTTCATCGTCGAAGTCGTAGCCCGGGCCGCCGGTGCCGTTGCCCAGCGGGCAGCCACCCTGAATCATGAAATCCTTGATGATGCGGTGGAAGGTTAGACCGTTGTAGAACGGCTCATGGGAAGGCTGGCCGGTCATCGGATCGATCCATTCCTTCTCGCCGGTGGCAAGGCCGAGGAAATTGGCCACGGTTTCCGGGGTTTCGTCGTCGAACAGGTTGATTTTGATGTCACCTTCGGAGGTGCGCATGATGATGGTAGTCATGGCTCCAAGTGTCTCATAGGCTTGAGACCGGGTGGTGGTGCCTGATTGCGGGAATGCGGGTTGCGATCAGGGATATGGGATGGCTGGCCACCAAGGTTGAGACCAATGCGTTGGGTAACGATGTGGCGAGCGGTTCCGGCGTTTCGCCGTTGGACAGTGACTGTGATGCCGTGTTCTTCGATGATCCGGATCATGTCGGCCCTGTGGATCCAGTTCGTGCCGCAGTAAGTGCCTGACGTTTCACCAAGGGTGGTGCGGGATGTTAGAATCGACATATAAAGATTGGGGTTACAGGAGGCTGATTGTGGAAAACAAAGGTTGGAGAGCTTTCCAAATCATTCAATTCGTATTGTTTTTATGCATTAGTGCATTCCTATTTGTAAGAACAGTGGATGGGCATGGAACTGTACAGACATTGGAAGTAAAGCTGATTAGTTTTGCTGTATGGGCGCTTTTTTACCTTGGTGTCTTAGCCATAGAGTGGTTGATTTACTGTATTGTCCGACACGTCAAGAAATAAAGCGATATACGGATTTGCCGAACTAATAGAATCCCTTTAGGGCCTAAGAGACATATTCCTATATCCCCCTGTTTAGAGCAGCGTGTCCTGTGGAGTTTCATTCTCCGCCAGCAGGAGAAAGCCGCATGGTCGAGAATGCGCGTCACTTCGTTATCCGTGGGGGAGGAAGAAGGACTCTGGCCATGATTCAGTGTTTCCGGTGACAGTGAAGTCGAAATCCTGATTGTCGTGGAAATAGTTGATGTGCCGATTGAGCAGACGGTCAGGGGATTTTCCCTTTGCAAAGGGTGATTATGGCTGATTCTGTGGCGGCTTTTGGCGGGAACGGCGGAACTTTGATCCTTTTGTTAGAATCTAATGAGAAGGGATGGCGTGATGATTGGAACGATATCTGAATCCGCGGTGCGCCGCCGTGCGGAGAACGTCGGATTGTCGGTGCAGTCGGTGCGGCTGGAGGGCGGCGACGTGACGAGGGCCTTCATGCGCGATGCCGAAGAGTACGTGCGGGGGGGCATAGGCAGTGCCGAGCTGCTTTCCCGTACTCGTCGTCGTTACGGACTGGAGTGACGATGGCGCGCGTCTTCGATCCCTACCTGATTCCGGGAACGAACGTGCTGCGGAACCTTGTGGGTGCCACGGACGAGGATGCGTTGGCAGCCGCGGAGAACGATCTCTGCTCCGCCCGCGCCGCCATTCTGAGAGAACACCTCCCGCCTGCGGAGGGGACGCTGGAACAGCTTCGCCGCATACACTGGTTCCTCTTCCAGGACGTGTACGGCTGGGCGGGGGAGATGCGAACCATCGACATGGGCAAGGGCGAGGGGCTTCCCTTCCAACCGTTGGAACTGTTCGACATAGGGGTTCGCTACTCCGAGGAGGTGCTTCGCGGTGACGGTCTCCTCAAGGGCCTCGGCCGGGAAGCGTTCGTGAGGCGTCTGAGTGTCAGCTACAACAACTTCAACATCCTCCACCCGTTCCGTGAGGGCAACGGACGGACTCAACGCATTTTCTGGGAGATCATTGCGCGCGACGCCGGCTGGCATTTCGACTGGGGACTCATCGACAAAAGGACGAACGACCGGGCCTCGATCGAGGGAATGCAGCGGAATGACCTGCATCCCCTCGAGGATATGTTCGGAAGAATCGTCAAACCATTGTCCGAACCGTTGACCATGTCGAACGACCTGGCTCATCTTGGTGAATATGCGCAACCGGCGAACGAGGCGTACGACATGTCTCTCGCGCAGAGCCAACGTGTGTACGAGCATTACTCCTATCAGCGTGCCATCGTTCCTCCAAGCCAGGAAAAGCCAAAACACAGACGCCGGTCGGGATGATCCTCGGTGACGCCGGATCGGAATACCGAAATATCTCAAAGAGGAGATTGTCTGTTGTTGATGGAAAGTCTTGAATGGGAATCGTAGGTCAGTCGGAGTGTTCGTCGTCGGCTAATCGGTGGAGTGCTCCCGGATTATTTTCGGGTGCCTGTAGGTGCCTCGTGGAAAACGAGGCTGATTGGCAGGTTTCCCAAAATTGGAAAACCTTGGAATAAGGCCGAAAACGACCACACGCGATTATCATCAGAGGTGCGCATGATGATGGTAGTCATGGCTCCAAGTGTCTCATGGGCTTGAGACCGGGCGGTAGCCCATCGACGTGTTCGGGACTAAGCTCGACGGTTACATGAAGTACTACTGTGAAGGCGGATCCGGGAATCCCCAGGGGTTGGATGGGCTTGAATGGGTATCG
>OJRX01001170.1_pt1 | contig 28818 bp, 27 predicted proteins | sample 1599301 | NCBI WGS metagenome assembly OJRX01 (sample SAMN04168656, study PRJEB22393) | human gut metagenome | biome: human gut microbiome; feature: stool | host: Homo sapiens | collected 2014-03-17 | reverse complement strand
GGTTCAGGTTCTTCATCTCACCGGCCTGGATCTGGCTGAACAGATCCTCCAGCGAGACCTTGGTGACAGGGGCGTTGGCCTTGGCCTTCTCCTCGGCCTTGCGCTGCTCCACCAGCTCACGGGCCAGCTTCTCATCGGCCACGGCGTTGAAGGTGGCGCCGGCGGTAGGCGCCTCGCTGAGACCGGTGATCTCCACAGGCACGGAGGGCCCGGCGGAGGTGATCTTCTGGCCCTTGTCGCTGACCATGGCCCGGACACGGCCCACGGAGGTACCGGCGATGATGATATCGCCCTGCTTCAGCGTGCCGTTCTGCACCAGCAGCGTGGCCACGGGGCCACGGCCCTTGTCCAGACGGGCCTCGATGACCGTACCCTGAGCGGCACGGTTGGGGTTGGCCTTCAGCTCACCCACCTCGGCGGTCAGCGTCAGCATCTCCAGCAGATTGTCCACGCCCATACCGGTCTTGGCGGAAATGGGGCAGACAATGGTATCGCCGCCCCACTCCTCACACACCAGCCCGTACTCGGTGAGCTGCTGCTTGATGCGCTCGGGATTGGCCTCCGGCTTATCCATTTTGTTGATGGCCACGATAATGGGGATCCCGGCAGCCTTGGCGTGGTTGATGGACTCCACCGTCTGGGGCATGATACCGTCCTCGGCGGCCACCACCAGAATGGCGATATCCGTCACCATGGCTCCTCTGGCACGCATGGAGGTAAATGCCTCGTGGCCCGGGGTATCCAGGAAGGTGATGGGCTTGCCGTTGATCTGCACCTGATAGGCGCCGATGTGCTGGGTGATACCGCCGGCCTCGCCGCTGGCCACATGGGCATTGCGGATATAGTCCAGCAGACTGGTCTTGCCGTGGTCCACATGGCCCATGACCACCACCACGGGGGCACGGGGTACCAGATCCTTCTCGTTGTCCTTGTGGTCGTCGATGAGCTTCTCCTCGATGGTGACCACTACCTCCTTCTCCACCTTGCAGCCCATCTCCTCGGCGATGATGGCGGCGGTGTCGAAGTCAATGAGCTGGCTCAGGGAGGCCATGACGCCGTTTTTCATCAGGCACTTGACTACCTCTGCGCCGGTCTTTTTCATGCGGCTGGCCAGCTCGCCCACGCTGATCTCATCGGGGATCTGCACGGTAACGGGGGTCTTTTTGATGACCTCCAGCCGCAGGCGGCGCAGACGATCCGCCTCCTCCTGCTTGCGTTTATTGGAAAAGCCGTTGTCCCGGCGCTTGCCGCCGTTGCGGAACTTCTCCTTGCCCTGGGTCTGCTGCTGGGCCCGACGGCCGCCGCCGGTGCGGCCCTCCGCCATGTCCTGCAGCTTCTCGTCGTACTTATCCAAATTCACCGCCGTGGCCTTGCGGGTGTCCACCACCTTGGTCTGAGGCACACGGGAGACGGGCTTGGTCTCCTGCTTGGCGGGACGGCTCTCCCCCTTGCCCTCCGGCTTCTTCTCGGCGGGCTTGGCGGCAGGCTGCTGCTTCTTCTCGGCAGGCTTGGCCCCCTCGGCGAAGATCACCTGAATCCCGGATACCTGATTGTGCTGGGTCAGATACTCAAAGATCAGAGACAGCTCCCGATCCTCCAAGACCTGCATATGGTTCTTGGGCGTTTCGGCGTACTTGGTCAAGATCTCCGTGATCTGCTTGGTGGGGACTCCGAAGTCCTTCGCCACCTCATGCACTCTATATTTGTTTCCTACGCTACCCAAATAAAGCCACCTCCATCTTTGTGATTACGAAATGTGCCGGAGCACAAAACTTACGATTTTTTCCGATCCCTGCCGGAGCCCTTGCCCTTTTTCACCGGCCGGGAACCGGCAAACCGCTGCTGCGGAGCAGCGGGGCGCCTGCGGCCCGGACGGGCCGGACGCCGGGGCTTTTCCTTCGCCGCCTCACGGGGCGGCTCCTGCACCGGCTGCGGCGGCTCCGGGGGAGCCGTGCGCTTCTTGCCCCGGCGCAGGTTCTTCTCGTGCCGGGCCTGCTCCTCCCGCCGCTCCATGGCCCGCCGGGCCTTGATCTGCAGCCGCCGGGATGCCTGCTCATAATGCTCCGGATCCATGGCTGCCAGCTTTTTCACGATGGCGTCGGCAAAGCCCACGTCGGTGACAGCCGCCATGGCGCAGCTGCTGCGGCCCAGCGCACGGCCCAGAGCGTCCTTGTCGGCGGGGATGGTCAGACACAGGCAGGCCCCCGTCTGTGCAAAGGCATACGCCCGGCGCACAGAGCCGGCCGCCGCATCCGACGCCACCAGAATGACCCGTGCGTGCTTGCTGCGGGCGGCAGAGCCCACCGGCTCCTCACCGATCTCCACACGGCCCGCCTTTTTGGCAAGGCCGATCATTGATAAAATATGCTCCATTACTCCCCCATCCGGGCCTCCAGCCCATCGTATACCTCCGCCGGGATGGTCGTCTCCAGCGCACGCTCCAGCCCACGGGACTTCCGTGCCTTCCGCAGGCACTCCGGGTCGGGACAGACGTACACGCCCCGTCCGGATTTTTTGCCGGTGGCATCCAGCACGATCTCCCCCTCCGGGGTCTTGACGATCCGCAGCAGGTCCCTTTTATCCCGCTTGATACGGCACCCCACGCACTGGCGCTGGGGGATCTTCTTCACCTTCTGCATGACGGGCCTCCTCTCAGGATACGAACTTATTCATCCGCCCGGGATACGGGCTTGATGTCGATCTTATACCCGGTGAGCCGGGCAGCCAGACGGGCGTTCTGCCCCTCCTTGCCGATGGCCAGACTCAGCTGGTCGTCGGGGACGATGACCCGGCACACCTTGCCCTCGTCCGCCAGACGCACCTCCTCCACATCGGAGGGAGCCAGCGCAGCGGCGATGAACTCGGCGGGATCCTCGGAGTACTTGATGATGTCGATCTTCTCGCCGTGGAGCTCCTCCACAATGGCAGCCACACGCTGACCACGGGGGCCGACGCAGGCGCCGATGGGATCCACGTTCTCGTCGGCGGACCACACCGCCATCTTGGTGCGGCTGCCGGCCTCACGGGCGATGGAGCGGATCTCCACCGTGCCGTCGAAGATCTCCGGCACCTCCAGCTCAAACAGCCGCTTGACAAGGCCCGGATGGGTCCGGGACACCATGACCTGCGGGCCACGGGTGCCGCGGCGCACCTCCACCAGATACACCTTCAGCAGCTGCCCCTCGGTGTAGCTCTCGGTGCTGACCTGCTCGTTCAGGCTCAGGATGCCCTCGGTAGCCTCGTTGCCGGTGCCGATGCGGAGATAGACGTTGCCGCTGCGGGGATCGATGCGGGACACGGTGCCGGTGAGGATCTCATGCTGCTTGGAGCCCCACTCGTCGTAGATCATGCCGTGCTCAGCCTCCCGCAGACCCTGGATGATGACCTGCTTGCCGTTACCGGCGGCAATGCGGCCGAACTCCACATTCTCCACCGGGAAGCGCACCATGCCGCCCAGCTCATACTTGGCGGAGATGCGCCGGGCCTCCTCCAGAGAGATCTGGGAGCCGGGGTTCTCCACCTCCTCCACGATCTCCTTCTGCACGAACATCTTCAGGTCACGCTTCTCCTCGTTGACCTCCACCACCACGTTCTCCACGCCCTCGTGGTCCCGCTTATAGGCGGTGGTCAGGGCCTGAACGATCTTGTTCATCATAAAGTCCTGAGGGATGCCCCGCTCCTTTTCCAGCATTGCCAGTGCGGCAAAGATCTCATCGCATTTCATGATCGTAACTCCTATTCTTTCTGTCGTTGCTTAAAATTCCACACGCAGGCGCACCAGCGCAATGTCCTGCTTTTCAAACCGCAGGGGCTGCGCCGTGCCCATATCCAGTTCTACGGCTCCGTTGTCGTAGCCCGCCAGCCTCCCGGCGAACTCCTTGCGGCCGTTGACGGGCTTATAGGTTTTCAGCAGCACGGGGCTGCCCATAAACTGCTGAAAGTCCGAGGGCCGCTTCAAAGGCCGCTCCGCTCCGGCGGAGGACACCTCGAAGATATAGCTTGCCTCGATGGGATCCAGCTCATCCAGCAGATCGCTGACCCTCCGGCTCACGGCCTCGCAGTCCAGAATGTCCACGCCGCCGTCCTTGTCCAGATACAGCCGCAGATACCACTGTCCCGCCTCACGGACATACTCCACGTCCCACAGGGTGCAGCCCTGCTCCTGCGCCACAGGCGCCGCCACCTCCGCCACCAGCTCGGTGATCTTCTTTGCCATAGGAACCTCCTGTCCGCCGTATTTTAAGGATGCAAAAATGACCAACAAAAAGAGCGGACGAATCGTCCACTCCCAGTCAATACCACCTTACTATGCAGTAAGTATAGCACGATTTTTCAGTGATTGCAAGAGCTTTTCCGGGGATTTTCCGTCGAAACCGGCTTTTTCAGGCGGTATTTTCCCCGCCCCAACGGGAAAACGGGACGCCGCAGCCCGCAGCGTCCCTCCCAAAGCGTTTTAAGTCTCAGCCCCGCACCCGCCGCACACCGCAGCACAGCAGGAAGATCAGCAGGTCTACCACCACCGCTGAGGCTCCCACCGGGGTGCTCAGCAGATACGAACCGGTGAGACCTGCGCAGAAGCCCAGCACCGACAGCACCCCCGCCAGCACCACCACGCCCCGGAAGCTCTTTTCCACCCGCATGGCCGACAGTGCCGGGAAGATCACCAGACTGGAGATGAGCATAGCGCCCATCATCCGCATCCCCAGTACGATGGTCAGGGCCGTCAGCACCGACAGCAGGGTGTTGTATAGCCCCACCTTCCCCCCGGTGGCACGGGAAAAGTTCTCGTCAAAGGTGATGGCAAAGAGCCGGTGGTAAAACAGCACGAACAGCACCAGCACCCCCACGCACAGCAGGGCGCTGAGTACCACATCCGCCTGCGTCATGGCCAGAATGGAGCCGAACATATAGCTGTCCACGTCCGTGGTCATGCCGGTGGTGAGGCTGGTAACGATGACGCCTACCGCCAGCGAAGAGGCGGACACCACCGCAATGGCGGCATCGGCCCCCATGCGGCTGCGCTCCGTCATTCGCAGCAGCCCCAGCGCCGCCACGATGACCACCGGGATGGACACCGGCAGCGGCGCCCAGCCGCAGGCCAGCGCCACGGACAGCGCCCCGAAGGACACATGGCTCAGTCCGTCCCCGATCATGGAGTACCGCTTGAGCACCAGCGGCACCCCCAGCAGCGCCGCACACAGCGACAGCAGCACCCCGGCGGCAAAGGCCCGAACAATGAAGGGATAGGTAAACATCTCCAGCAGCAGCGTCATGTCCGCTCACCTCCGAACCGCCGCCCGTAGGGGGAGGCGAGATATTCCGCCGTCGTGCCGTGGAACCACTTGCCCTGCCCGGCATAGAGCACGGTGTCGGCGTATTGCAGGGCGCTCTGCAGGTCGTGGGTCACCATGACGATGGCCAGCCCCTCATTTTTGTTGAGATAGGCCAGCGTCCGGTACAGGTCCTGTGCGGCGGCAGGGTCCAGCCCCGTCACCGGCTCGTCCAGGATCAGCAGCCGCCGGGCGGCGCACAGCGCCCGTGCCAGCAGCACCCGCTGCTGCTGTCCGCCGGACAGCTCCCGGTAGCACCGATCCTTCAATTCCAATATCCCCAGCTTTCCCATGTGCATCAGCGCCTGCGACTTCTCGGCGGCGGAGTAGAAGAACCGCCGTCCACGGGCGCTGAGAAAGCCCGACAGCACTACCTCGCTGACGGTGGCGGGAAAATCCCGCTGCGCCTGGGTCTGCTGGGGCAGATAGCCCACCGCCCCTGCGGTGTCGCTTCGCCGGATGACCCCCTTCAGCGGCGGCAGCAGCCCCAGCAGGCTCTTGAGAAGCGTGGACTTGCCGGAGCCGTTTTCCCCCACGATGCACAGGTATTCCCCCGAATGTACCGAGAAGGTCAGATGTTCCCACACGGTGTGTCCCTCGTAGCCCAGCGACACGTCCCGGCAGGACAGCAGCGTTTCCTTATCCATCAGGCAAGTCCCTCCTTCAGTGCAGCGACATTCTGCCGCATCAGCGACAGGTAGGTGGCCCCGGCGTCGAAGTCCTGCCGGGACACGGTCTGGCAGGACTGGAAGGTCAGCACCTTGGCCCCGGTGGTCTCGGCAATGGCCTGCGCCACCTTCCGGCTGCTGAGCTCGATGGTATACACCACCGGGATACCCTCCTCCTGCACCTTATCAATGAGATATTTCAGGGTAGCCAGTGACGGCTCCGTATCCCCGGCACAGCCGTGAAAGGCCGCCCGGTACTCCAGTCCGTAGGTCTTACAGAAGTACAGCAGCGGGAACCGATCCCCGAACACCACCATGTGCCGATTGCCGTCGGCCACCACCTCCGTGAAGGCCTGATCCAGCTCCGACAGCTCTGCCAGATACGTCTCCAGCCGCCGGGCGTAGTTCTGTGCGTGTTCCGGATCGGCCTCCTGCAGCGTCCCGGCAATGGCCCGGCACAGCCCCATGGCGATGCGTGGCGACGTCCAGATGTGCTCGTCGTACTCCGCCTCGTCCTCATGGCCGTCATCGTGGTCATGATGGTCGTCGTGGTCATGATGGTCGTCGTGGCCCGCCCCCTGCATCCCCTCCGCCAACTCCTCCTCCAGCGGCTGGGCATAGTCCATAAGCCGCAGAGTGTAGGGGATCTCTTCCCCGGCGGAGTCCAGGATCTCCTCCACCCAGTACTCGCTCTCCCCGCCGTTGTAGACGAACACATCCGCCTGCGACAGCCGGATCACATCCAGCGGCGTTGGCTCGAAGCTGTGGGTCTCCCGTCCGGCGGGTACCAGCAGCTCCGCCTCCACGTCCTCCCCGCCGATGGCCCGCACAAAGTCGTAGTAGGGGAACAGGGAGCACACTACCCGCAGCTTGCCGCTCTCCGGCTCTGCCGGACGGGCAGCGCATCCCACCGCAGGGAGCAGCACCACCGCCGCCAGCACCGCCGCCAGCAGCCGCCTCATGACGGCTCCTCCCCGCTGCACCGGTCGCACAGACCGTAAAACAGCGTCCTGCGGGGGTTGATGCGGAAATGATGCCGCTGCAAAACGTGCTGATACAGCTCCCCTAAATGGCCGCAGTCCATATGCTGGATGGCCCCGCACACCTCGCACTTCAGTAGGATGCAGTCCCGGTGGGCGTGACAGTCGCAGTACTGCCAGCAGGCCCCCTCGTCCGTCACCAGCTTGTGGACCAGCCCCTGCTTCTCCAGCCGCTCCAGCTGGCGGTATACGGTGGTCAGTCCCACGGACTGACCGCCGCTGCGGAGCCGGTCCGCCAGCGCCATGGCCGTGGCGCAGCCGCCGGGGCAGGCGGCGATGCAGTCCAGCACTGCCTGCTGCTGCCGGGTCATATAGGTCATATGCGTCACCTCGCAGATTTGAAAATGAAAACCGTTTTCAGATTATAGCAGATATGAGAGAAATGTCAATCCTTTTTTGCGGAATTTTGTGCTTCGCTCCCCGGTGGTGTCCTTTCCCCGCAGTCTTTTCTCCTTTTGTCTCCGACGGCATATTTTCCCAGTAGTTTTTTCTTCGATTGCCTCCGGCGGGTGACTTTCTGCCAATAACACGTTTGCGTAAGGAACGTGCCTCCGGCGGCCCACTTTTCCCAACAGCTGGAAAAGTGGGCAAAAGAGCCGCCAGAGACCAATGGTCTCTGGACTCCCTTTACTCTCAAGAGTTTCGTTTGTTATGGGCCATAAAGGGAATCGGCTCAGCAACAGACCCGCTGCCGCTCCCGGCTCAGGCGAAGAAAATGATGCGTCTACCGCCGGAACATACGGATTCCCCACGGTAGAACAGCAATCTCTTTCACCCTCACAATGCAGCGGCAGCGTGGGTAGAAGGCAGTCAATTCCCTGCTTCGGCGGGACTTAGGATGCAGCTCTTGTACGCAAAAAGGAAGTGCAGAAACCATGGGTTTCTGCTGGCGTTCTTTGGAAACCGCCGAAGCGCCGCCTGTGGCGGATGAAGCGAGGTGGTTTCGAGGAAGTGTCCCGGTTTTCACGCCACAACGTGGCTGGAAACCGGCTGACACGACGGTGTAGACTTTCTTTCGCTATTGAAAGAAAGTCACCCGTCGGAGACAAAAGAAGAACGAGCCGCCGGAGGCACGTTCCTTACGCAAAAGGGACTGCTGAAAGAAAGTCACCCCCCGTATCCCCCAAAAGAACACCCCCTCCCCCTCCCGCATACACTGTCACAGGAACATTCCGGAAAGGAGCCATTTCCATGCCCAAGATCTATCTCAGTCCCAGCACTCAGGAATATAATCCCTATGTCACCGGCGCCGGGTCAGAGGAATCCTTCATGAACCTGCTGGCCGATGCCATGGAGCCCATTCTGCTGCTCAACGGCATCCAGTTCTCCCGCAATACGCCGGACATGACCGCCGCCTCCTCCATCCGGCAGGCCAACGCCGGACAGTACGACTTCTATCTGGCCCTCCACTCCAACGCCTCCGGCCCCGGCGCCGAAGGCCGGAGCCGGGGCATTCTCGCCTTCTACTATCCCACCAGCGCCAACGGCCGCCGGGCGGCGGAGCTGTTCGTGGAAAACCTCCGGGACATCTACCCCCTGCCGGAGAAGGTGTCCACACGGGCCACCACCTCTCTGGGAGAGATCCGCCAGCCCCGGTTCCCCTCGGTGCTGTTGGAGCTTGGCTACCACGATAACCCCGACGATGCCCTGTGGATCCAGGAGAATATCCCCCGCATCGCCGCCAATCTGGTGCTGAGCCTCACGGAGTACTTTGGCCTGCCCTACACCGCCCCCACTCCCCAGCCGGGTCAGGTATCCACCGTCTCCGGCGGCCCGGTGAACCTCCGCTCCGGTCCCTCCCTCCAGTCCACGGTAACGGCCCGGCTCCCCGACGGCGACGGCGTGACGGTGTACGGCCGCTATCAGGACTGGTACGTGGTGTCCCACGGGGAGCATCTGGGCTACGTCAGCGCCCCCTTTATCCGCCTGTCGTAAGGCATCGGCAAGATCTCCCCGGCGACCTGCGAAAATAATAAACAGAATGTGGTTTTTCTCTTGACAGTTTTGCACAATTCGATTAAACTATTAGGAAGATTATCATCGGAGATTCAAGGGGGATCTTCGGTTATTTTCTGCCCTGAACGGAGCTATCCGTTTTCATACGTTAAAACAACATAGGAGGAATATCTGTCATGACGACAATCGGCTGGATCGTATCCGTTGCTGCCTTCGTCGTTGCGGCGGTGATCTTTTTCCTCCTCGGTATTCGCTATCGCAAAAGCGTAGCGGAAAGAGAAATCTCCAGTGCGGAGGAAGAAGCCACCCGCATCATCAACGAAGCCATCAAGAGTTCCGAAAATAAAAAGAGAGAAGCACTTCTTGAAGCCAAAGAAGAGATTTTGAAAAACCGCAGCGAATACGAGAGAGAGGTCAAAGAGCGCCGGGCCGACCTGCAAAAGCAGGAGCGCCGACTGCAGCAGAAGGAGGAAAACCTCGATCACAAGATGGATTCCATCGAGAAGAAAGAGGAAGCTCTCACCGCAAAACACGCCGCCGCCGACAAGGCTGCGGAGGAGATCAAAAACATCAAGCACAGCCAGATGGAGATGCTGGAGCGCATCTCCGGCTTCACCGCCGATGAGGCCAAGGATTACCTGATCGCTCAGGTGGAGTCGGATGTCACCCACGAGACTGCCATCAAGATCAAGGAGATCGAGGCCCGCGCCAAGGAAGAGGCCGATCAGCGGGCCCGTGAGATCGTGGCCACCGCCATCCAGCGGTGCGCCGCCGACCATGTGGCCGAGATCACCGTCAGTGTGGTTCCCCTGCCCAATGACGAGATGAAGGGCCGCATCATCGGCCGGGAAGGCCGCAACATCCGGACGCTGGAGACTCTCACCGGCGCCGATCTCATCATCGACGACACGCCGGAGGCCATCACCGTCTCCTGCTTCGAGCCGGTGCGGCGCGAGGTCGCCCGTCTGGCTCTGGAGAAGCTCATTGCCGACGGCCGCATCCATCCCACCCATATCGAGGAGATGGTGGAGAAGGCCCGCCGTGAGGTGGACGCCGTCATCCGCTCCGAGGGTGAGCGGGCCGTGCTGGAGACCGGTGTCCGGGGCATCCACCCGGAGCTGCAAAAGCTGCTGGGCCGCCTGCACTACCGCACCAGCTACGGTCAGAACGTGCTGCAGCACTCCATTGAGGTCAGCCACATCGCCGGTATGATGGCGGCGGAGCTGGGCGCCGACGTCCAGACTGCCAAGCGTGCCGGTCTGCTGCACGATATCGGCAAGGCCGTGGACCATGAGATGGAGGGTACCCACGTCTCCTTGGGCGTGGAGTTCTGCCGGAAGTACCGGGAGAAAGAGGACGTCCTCCACGCCATTCAGGCCCACCACGGCGACGTGGAGTGCAAGACGCTGGTGGCCTGTCTGGTGCAGGCAGCCGATGCCATTTCCGCCGCCCGGCCCGGCGCACGCCGTGAGAATCTGGAGAACTATATCAAGCGTCTGGAGAAGCTGGAGGAGATCACCAGCAGCTATCCCGGCGTGGAGAAGAGCTACGCCATTCAGGCGGGCCGTGAGGTTCGTGTCATGGTGAAGCCCGAACAGGTCTCTGAGGATCAGATGGTGATCCTGGCCCGTGAGCTGGCCCACCGCATCGAAAACGAGCTGGAGTATCCCGGCCAGATCAAGGTCCACGTGCTGCGTGAGACCAAGGCTGTGGAATACGCCAAGTAAACATCCTTCCATACGGTTCATCCCCAACGGCGCACCGCAGCAGTGGTGCGCCGTTTCTTTATGCCCTTTAACTTTGCTTGCGGTGGTATCCTGTCCTCAAAACCCGAAAAATCGAGGACTCTGCCATGAAACGTATCCCTCTCATTCTTTCGCCGGCCCTGCTGCTGTTGCTGCCGGCCATCGCCCTGTATCCAATGCTTCATGCCTCCGCTGAAAAGGATGGTGTCGATAGCAGCACAGCCATTCAGGAGGCCGCCCCATCGGAAGCCGCCCCATCAGAGGCCGCCCCATCGGAAGCCGCCCCATCAGAAGCCGCCCCATCGGAGGCCGCCCCATCGGAAGCCGCCCCGCTGGACAGCGCCGTCGCTGCCCCCGCCGCCGTCAGTGGTTCTATCGACACCGATGGTTTTCCCCTCACCGACGGCCAGCAGCAGGCGCTTCACCGCTATATGACCGCCTACTATACCCGGAGGCGAGCACCGACGGCGTATTCTGCGCCGACGACATCGCCGCCTATGAGCAGGCGGTTGGGAATGATCCTTCGCAGTCTCGGCCGGGGATGATCCTCTGCATCCTTGGCTGGAAATAAGCCCTATCATCTCCGGCCGGGAATAAGACGTTGCGCCCTGACAGTTTTGTGGTATAATAGGACTGTCAGCGGACAGAGCCATGTCCAGTTACCATGTCCACTTTTGTCCGCAGAATGTACCAATTCACCGGGAGGATACCCTATGGAATTTCGTGTGCTGGCACTGGGAGATGTTACCAGCGAGGATGGCACCCGCCATCTGGCCCGTACTCTGCGCCCCTTTCAGAAGGTCCACGGCGTGGACTTCACCGTGGTCAACGGTGAGAACGTCTCCGGCGTAGGACTGACCCCGGATCAGGCGGAGGATCTCTTCGCCGCCGGCGCCGATGTCATCACGCTGGGCAACCATACGTGGGGCAAAATGCAGATCGCTGACTATTTGGAGGACAGTCCCTACATCCTGCGGCCTGCCAACTTTTCCCCCCGCACGCCGGGCCGTGGCGTGGGAGTCTATGACTGCGGCCGCTTCCGCATCCGGGTCATCTCCCTCATCGGCCGCTGCGATCTGTCATGGGGCAGCGATAACCCCTTTACCACAGCGGACCGCCTGCTGGCGGAGCCGGACGCTCCCACCTTCACGGTGGTGGATTTTCACGCTCAGGCCACCAGCGAAAAGCTGGCCATGGCCTACTATCTGGACGGCCGGGTCTCCGCCCTGTGGGGGACCCACACCCACGTCCCCACCGCCGACCAGCGGGTGTTCCCCAAGGGTACCGGCTACCTGACGGATCTGGGCATGACCGGTGCCGTGGAGTCGGTGCTGGGCATCCAGCCCCAGCAGTCGGTGGAGATGTTCTTAGGCGGTCTGCCGGGCCGCTTCCGCCCCGCCTCCGGCCCCTGCAAGGCTCAGGGGGCGCTCTTCACGCTGGACAGCGCCACGGGCCTGTGCACAGCGGTGGAGCGGGTGGATATCCGCTGACGGCCCGGCATTTGTCACGCAAAATCCGTCACATAGAAGCTGTCACACAGGACCCGTTCCGTAGGTTCTGCCCCACAGGACCCGTTCCGCAGGTTCTGTCACATAGGAGAAATGAGCCATGTCTGTTGAAAAGGTCCGGGCGTACCTGACGCCCTATGGGGTGACCCAGCGCATCCGGGAGCTGGAGGTCTCCAGCGCCACGGTGGAGCTGGCCGCCGCCGCTCTGGGGGTGGCCCCCGCCCGCATCGCCAAGACCCTCAGCTTCAAGGTAGGAGAGCGGCCCATTCTGGTGGTGGCCGCCGGGGACGCCCGCATCGATAACGGCAAATACAAGCACTTTTTCGGCGTCAAGGCCAAAATGCTGACGCCGGAGGAGGCCGTGGAGCGCATCGGCCACGCCGTGGGCGGCGTATGCCCCTTCGCCCTGCCGGAGGACGTGTCCGTGTATCTGGACGAGTCTTTGCGGCGGTTTGAGACGGTGTTCCCCGCCGTGGGCAGCGCCGCCTCTGCCATCGAGCTGACCTGCCCGGAGCTAGAGCGCTGCTGCGGAGAGCGGTTCTGCCAATGGGTAGACCTCTGCCGTGGCTGGCAGGAGGCATAAAAGGAGGACGCTATGGCAAAAATTCTACACACGGCGGACTTCCATCTGGACAGCGCCTTTACCGCCCTGCCGGAGGAGAAGGCCCGGCTGCGCCGTCAGGAAGCCCGCCAGTTGACGGACCGGCTGGTGGACTACGCCAATGACCACGGCGTGGAGCTGCTGCTGCTGGCCGGGGATCTCTTTGACTCCGACCAGCTTTACGGCCAGACGGCACAGGAGCTGGCCCGGTCGCTGGCCCGCTTCCGGGGCCACGCCGTCATCGCCCCCGGCAACCACGACTTCTACGCCGCCTCCAGCCCCTACGCCCGGCTGCTGTGGCCGGAAAACGTCCACATCTTCCGGGAGGAGCGGCTCCAGCGGCTCCCCTTCCCTCAGTACGGCTGCGTAGTATACGGAGCCGCCTTCACCTCCCCCGACGCTCCCGCCGGGATCCCCGGCTCTCTTGGCCCGGAGGATGAGGGGCTGGCCCGCATCCTGCTGCTCCATGGAGAGGTGGGTGTGCGGGACAGCCGCTACCGGGCCATGACCCTGAAGGACGTGGAGCAGAGCGGCGCCGACTATCTGGCGCTGGGCCACGTCCATGCCTTTGGCGGCGTGCAGCAGGCAGGGCGCACCTTCTGGGCCTATCCGGGCTGTCCGGAGGGCCGGGGCTTCGACGAGCTGGGGGACAAGGGCTTCCTCACCGGTACCGTGGAACCGGGACAGGTGAAGCTCACCTTCGTCCCCTTCGCCCGCCGCCGGTATCAGTGGCTGACGGCGGACGTCACCGGCACAGATCCGCTGGAGGCCCTGCGCCGGGAGCTGCCCCCTCACCCGGAGACGGACATCTTCCGCATGGTGCTCACCGGCGAGACGGAGGAGCCGCCCCGGCTGGACGCCCTCTATGACGCCCTGTCCCCGGACTGCTTCTATCTGGAGCTGCAGGACCGCACCACCCGCTGCCGGGATCTGTGGGAGCACTGCGGAGAGGACACCCTGCGGGGGTTGTTCCTCCGGGATCTGCGCCAGAGGTACGACGCTGCTCCGGAGGAGGAGAAGCCCCGGCTGCTGCAGGCCGCCCGATTCGGCTTGGCGGCGCTGGAAAACCGGGAGCTGTAAAGCGCTTTCAATTTACTGCCCACGGCGCAGGCCGTGAGAGAGGAGCCCGCCCCATGAAAAAGATCCTCATGATCGGCACCGGCGGCACCATCGCCTCGGAGATGACGCCGGAGGGCCTGACACCGGAGCTGAACACCCACCAGCTGCTGGCCTATCTCCCCCGCATCGCCCAGCTGTGCCATGTGGACTGCATCCAGCTGTATAGTCTGGACAGCACCAGCATCCATCCCACCCACTGGCTGGGGACGGCCCAAGCCATCCGGGAGCACTACGACGACTACGACGGCTTCGTCATCAGCCACGGCACGGACACCATGGCCTATACGGCGGCGGCCCTGAGCTATCTGGTTCAGGACAGCCCCAAGCCCATCATCCTCACCGGCGCCCAGAAGCCCATCTGGTTCGATGGCACCGACTCCAAGCGCAACCTCACCGACGCCTTTCTCTATGCCTGCCGGGGCTGCGGCGGCGTGCAGATCGTCTTTAACGGCCGGGTCATTCTGGGGACCCGTGCCCGCAAGACCTACTCCAAGAGCTTCCGGGCCTTCTCCAGTGTCAACTACCCCGATCTGGCGGTGGTGCAGGACGAGCATCTGTTACAGTACATCCGTTGTGAGAGCCGGCCACGGCCCCTGTTCTATGACCGGCTGGATCCCAATGTGGGGCTGCTGAAGCTGATCCCCGGCACAGAGGATGCGTTGGCGGAGTTCATGCTGGACCGCTACGACGGCCTCATCATCGAGAGCTTCGGCGTAGGCGGTCTGCCGGAATACGACGGCGGACACCTCTACGACGTGGTACGCCGTGGGGTGGAGCGGGGCAAGCTGGTGGTCATGACCACGCAGGTCCCCAACGAGGGCAGCGACCTGACGGTGTACCATGTGGGGGGACACCTGAAGAGCACCCTCCGGCTGCTGGAGGCCTACGACATGACCACCGAGGCCGCCGTGGCCAAGCTCATGTGGATCATGGGGCAGACCCGTGAATTTTCGGAGGTGGAGCGGCTGTTTTACCAGCCTGTGGCGCAGGATATCCTCCGTTTCGGAGACGAATAAGATGTTTGCTCCGGCGGGACACTGGATGTGTCCTGCCGGAGTATTTTTTTGCGCTCCGGTGCAGACTAACGGGGCAAAAAAGGGAGGCGGACAGTCAGCTGTCCGCCCCAAGTGAGGAGAAAAAATGGATAAAGCATCGAAAATGCCGTCCCTCAGACAAGGGCCAGCACCAGCCACAGCAGACCGATGACACCGCCGCCCAGCAGCGCCGCCATCCATGTGGTGAGCCGTCTGCGCCGGGGCGGAGCCCCGTGGGTGCGGGCGTAGCTCTTGGCGATGCGGACCGCCTGCTCCACCACCTGCTGGGATGAGACGCCGCCGCCTGCGGCGTCGTTGCTGAGAATAAAGATCGCCTGCTCGAAAATATGGGGATCGGGGGACTCTACCACGATCACCCGTCTGGAAATACCTTTTACCAAGGCCACGCCCTCCTCTGTCCGGTGATGTTTGACAGATAGAGTATTTCCGGCGCCGGCGGCGGTTATACCTGCCGGGGGTGGTTTTCTCCCGGCAGGGGCAGGTGTACCGCCAGCACGGCGCAGTCATCCTCCAGTCCCCTGCGGCTGCGGGATTCCGAAAGGATCAGTGCCGTCAGGGCGTGGACGTCAGTGCCGTTCCACCCCGCCAGCAGATTTTGCAGCCACTCGTCGCTGTTCTCGTCGGCGATGCCGTCGGAGATCATGACAAAATAGCTGCCTGCCGGGAGGGCCAGCCGAGTGACCTCCGGCGGCTCCGTCGTGGCCTGCAGCCCCGCCGGAAGGGAATGGGCGGTGAAGCGGGTGACGTGGGCGGTGTGCTTGAGATAGGAGGGCGCAGCGCCGTATTTATAGAGGGTGGCCTCGCCGGTGGAGCGGCGCAGAGCCAAAAGATCGATGGTGGTGAAGGCCCCGCCGGTCTCCCCCCGCAGGGCCAGCGCCGAGTTCAGGGTCTTGAGGGCCGGAGCCGCTTCAATGCCCGCCCGCAGGAACTGCTCCAGCAGCCGCACCGTCAGCGCCGCCTCCCGGTGGGCCTCCGGGCCGCTGCCCATGCCGTCGGAGAGCAGGAGGTACAGCATCCCGCCGGTCTCCACCGTGGCCAGCTGGTCGCCGCACAGCTGCTGTCCCTCCTTGGGACGCAGGGCCGAGGACACTCGATAGCCCACGGGGCCGGTGGGCTCCTCCGCCGGGGCGTGGGCCGCTGCCGCCAGCAGATCCCCCATCTGGGCGTACTGCTCCTGGGCCTGACGGCGGGAGCAGGTCAGCTGTCGATGGTACTGGCGGCGCAGGAGGAACAGCCGCAGCTCCCCGTTGACGGCGGCGACAAACTCCCGCAGATGGACGCACCGGGCGGTGAAGTACAGGGGGAAATCCTCCGGCTGGGCCGTGCCGCGGCGCAGCAGCGCCGGGCAGGCATCGTTGAAGGCATTGTAGGTGGCGTTATAGTTCTGCTGCCAGCAGATGGCGCACAGGACGCAGGAGCGGCACACCTGCTCCGCCGCCCGGTCGAAGATCACCGAGGGATTCTCCGGCGGGGCCGGGGCCGTGTCCCGGAAGAAGCTGTCGTACAGGGAGCGCAGAGCCGCAGCGGACTGCTCCAGCCGGCGGGGCTTTGCCGTCTCTCCGGGTGCATCCGCCCGGGCGGCACGCTCTGCGCAGGGAGGCAGCCAGCGCCGGGGCAGCAGCAGATAGGCCGCACCGCCCGCCAGACATGACAGCAGCAGCTGTCGGGGCGGGCCGGCATCCAACAGCACCGCAAGGGTCATGATGGGCAGAGAAAAGGCCGCCGCCGGGAGGATGCGGGGCAGACGGCCATAGAAGGCAGCCAACGCTCCGCCGCAGCCGTAGGCTACCGTCAGCAGCAGCGCCGGGGTCTCCGGCACCAGATCCGCCGCAAGGCCCGCACAGGCCCCCGCCAATCCCACCGTCAGGGGTGGCAGACGGCGGGAGAGGAGCAGCAGCTCCGCCATCAGCAGAGCTTTCCCCACGGAGAACAGACCCTCTACCGTCACCGGTACCAGTGCCAACGACAGGGCGGCGGCGTACAGCAGTCCCTTTTGCCGGAGGGTCGTGCCGTGGGCGGTCAGCAGGGCCGTGGCTGCCGCCAGCAGCGCCGAGGCTGTCAGGCACAGCACCCACTGGCTCAGGGGGCGGTACAGCAGGTACACCGACTGGATCAGCAGTTGGGAGAGGGCCGCCGTCAGGGGCCGGAAGGCGGGGCGGCGGTAGAACTTCGTATCACAGAAGGCCGTCTGGGCGGCAAAGAGCAGCACGGCAGCGGCGGCATGGCGCAGCCCCGGTTGAAAATCCAGAAACAGCAGCGCTCCGCCGGTAACACCCAACAGGGAAAGCAGGCCCGGCAGGCCCGGCCCTGCGGCGGCGGCCGCCGCCAGACTGAAGGGGGCGTACAGTCCTCCCAGCCGGGCAGCGGTGAGGACGCAGCAGAGCGCCGCCTGCCCCAGCAGCGTCAGGATGCGGCGGAGCCGTCTGCCGGGCAGCGGGAGGTGAAACTTCATGGACAAGCCCTCCTTTTTCCCCTATTGTAGCCACCGGCGGCGGGAAAAGCTGTCGGGAAATGGGGTCCGGCGGATTTTTCCGTGGGAGGCGGTGTTTACGGAGGCAGAAAGCTGTGATATAATGAAGAAACCTTGACAGAAAGCAGGTGGCCGCTATGAAAGCGCAGCGTCCCTATCCGCAGATCACCATCACCCCCAAGGGGGAGGCCGCTCTGGTGGGCGGACACCCATGGGTCTATGAGGGGGAGGTCACGGGACTCAGCGGCCCCGTGTCCGACGGACAGCTGGTGGACGTCATCAGCCGCCGGGGCAGTTGGCTGGGCTGCGGCTTTTTCAACAGCCGCTCCCGCATCCGGGTACGGGTGCTGTCCCGGAACCCCAACGACCGGTTCGACCGGGCCTTCTGGCGGCGGCGCATCCAGTACGCATGGGACTATCGCAAGACCGTCATGGGGCCGGAGGATAGCCGCTGCTGCCGGGTGATCTTCGGGGAGGCCGACGGCTTCCCCGGTCTGACGGTGGACCGGTTCGAGAGTGTGCTGGTGGCGCAGGTGCTGTGTCTGGGCATGGAGCTCATCAAGGAGGAACTGTTCTCCCTGCTGCTGGAGGTGCTGCGCTCCGACGGACAGGACGTGGTGGGTGTATATGAGCGCAACGACGTGGCCATCCGTGAGCTGGAGGGCATGGAGCAGGGCAAGGGCTGGCATCCTGTGGACGGTGAAAAGGCTCCGGACTTTACAGCGGTGGATATTGAGGAAAACGGCATCCGCTACACCGTGGACTTTGAAAACGGGCAAAAAACCGGCTTCTTTCTGGATCAGAAGTACAACCGGCAGGCGGTGGCCAAGCTGGCCCGTGGCCGGACGGTGCTGGACTGCTTCACCCACACCGGCTCCTTTGCCCTGAACGCTGCACGGGGCGGAGCCAAGCACGTCACGGCGGTGGACGTGTCGGAGTTCGCCGTGGCGTGTGCCCGGGAAAACGCCCGGCGCAACGGGCTTTCCGACGTGATGGAGTGCGTGGCGGCCAATGTGTTCGACCTGCTTCCCCAACTGGAGCAACAGCCCAAGCGGTACGACTTCATCATTCTGGATCCCCCGGCCTTCACCAAGAGCCGCAAGACCACCCAGCGAGCCATGACCGGCTATAAGGAGATCAACTACCGGGCCATGCGGCTCCTGCCACGGGGCGGCTATCTGGCCACCTGCTCCTGCAGCCACTTCGCCACGGAGGAGCTGTTTTTGAAGATGCTGCGCTCGGCGGCCAAGGACGCCGGGGTGCAGCTGCGGCAGATCGAGGCCCGGCAGCAGTGCTGCGACCACCCCATTCTGTGGGGCGTGGAGGAGACCAATTACCTGAAATTCTATCTGTTTCAGGTGGTTTGATGAATACGATTCGTATATTTTTCTTATAATATTACAAGTAGTTGCAGAATATGACAGAGGAGACCGGCCGCAGCCTGTTTCCCGAAAGGAGCATTTATGAACACCAACTGGAACGACCCCAATTTTCAGGGCTTCGGCGGCAGGCAGAGTCCCTTCGGGAAGCGGCCTCCACGGCCCAACAAGGAGCGCAAGGCCATCGGCACGCCCCTGAGCCGCACCCTCATCAATCTGGCGGTGACGCTGATCTTTGCGGCGGTGTACTTCTATGTGGTGCTGCCGCCCATCAATTTGCAGGCGGAGGAGTTCTATCTCTTCATGCTGCTGTGCTGCGCTGTGTACTGCGGCTGCGCCGTGCTGACCTCCGGGTTTCAGGGCAGCGGGGCCAAGGGCTACTTTGGCTTCGTGAAGAAGCAGTGCCGCATCCCCGTGATAATAGCCGTGGCGCTGGTGGCCGTGGCCATCGTGGGCGGTATCGTGGGCTGGCAGGTGATCCGGGCCGGGGCCTACCGGGATCTGCTGACGGTGGAGACCGGCGACTTCGCCACCGAGGTGGAGGAGATCAGCTATGACCAGATCCCCATGCTGGACAAGGACTCCGCCGAGAAGCTGGGCAACCGCAAGCTGGGTGAGCTGTCGGACATGGTGTCCCAGTTCGAGGTGGCGGAGGAGTACACGCAAATCAACTACAAGGGCCGCCCGGTGCGGGTGACGCCCCTGCGGTACGGGGACTGGATCAAGTGGTTCAACAACCGCTCCCAGGGTCTGCCCGCCTATCTCATCATCGACATGGTGACCCAGAATGTGGAGGTGGTGCGTCTGGAGCAGGGCATCCGCTACACCACCGCCGAGCACTTCGGCCGCAACCTCTATCGCTATCTGCAGTTCCACTACCCCACCTATATCTTTGACAAGCCGGCCTTCGAGATCGACGAGGACGGCGATCCCTATTGGGTCTGCCCCCGGATCCGAAAAACCATCGGACTCTTTGGCGGCACGGACATCAACGGGGCTGTGCTGGTGAACGCCGTCACCGGGGAGCATCAGTACTATGACGCCAAGGATGTGCCGGACTGGGTGGATCACGTCTACACGGCGGATCTCATCGTCCAGCAGTACGACTACCACGGCACCTATATCCACGGCTTCATCAACTCCCTGTTCGGCCAGCGGGATGTCACCGTTACCACCGATGGCTATAACTACATCGCCATCGGAGACGACGTGTATATGTACACCGGCATCACGTCGGTGGTGTCGGATCAGTCCAACATCGGCTTCATCCTCTCCAACCAGCGCACCAAGGAGACACGTTTTTACTCCGTGGCCGGCGCCGAGGAGTACTCCGCCATGGATTCGGCACGGGGGCAGGTGCAGCAGATGAACTACACCGCCACCTTCCCTCTGCTGCTGAACATCGCAGATCAGCCCAGCTACTTCATGGCGCTGAAGGACGCCGCCGGTCTGGTGAAGATGTACGCCATGGTCAACGTCAGCCAGTACCAGATCGTGGCCACCGGCGGCAGCGTGGCGGAATGCGAGAGCAACTATCGCCAGATGCTGGCCCGGTATAACCTCATTGACCCGGCGGATACGGAGCCCTCCGCTTCGGATCAGGGGGAGGTCACCGGCGTCATCGCTGACCTCCGCAGCGCCGTTATGGACGGCAACACCTGGTACTACCTCCAGCTCTCCGACGGCACGGTGTACTACACCATCTCCGCCGCCGAGGCTCCGGAGGCCGTGATCCTCAACGTGGGCGACACGGTGACGGTGAAGTATGCCGAGGGCGAGGGCAGCATCCTGCAGGCTTACAGCGTGGCCAAGGCCGTCCCGGCGGCGTAAAGCAGAACACAGAAAAACGGCGTGACCATGCGGTCACGCCGTTTTTTGTTCCAATGGGAGGCAGGCTTGCTGCCTGTCCTATGCAGCCTTGACGCTCCAAGGCTTTGGAAGCAGTCTCTTCGTAAGCTCAGCGCTTGGAGAACTGAGGTGCGCGACGAGCGGCTTTGAGGCCGTACTGCTTTCTGTCTTACGGGCGAAAACCATTGATTTTACTGGGTTTTTTAGGTTTTCGCGCCTCGGTTAACCTATGAGTTCACCCATTCCGCGTCTTATTCGGTGTAGCACCTTTTTTGGGCGCAAATGCTTTGTTCACAACCGAGGACAATTCTTCAGGTTTATTATACTTCACCTTAGCATAAATGTCCATCGTAATTTTGCTATGCTTATGCCCCGCCAGGTACTGAACCGTTTTCGGATCTGCGCCGGAGTAAATCAAATTCGTGATGTATGTGTGGCGCAACTGGTGTGGAGTTACCTGAAAATCAAGGGTGTACACCACATTTCCATTATGCGCTGCTTTTTCTCCCAACTTCGGCGTTACCGTGCGCTGAATTTTCTGCCCATTGATATACCGGACATAGGTACGCTCCTTTGTTGATCTTGTGACGATATACTGCCATACTCGCTTGAACTGCGTATATGACAGCGGACCTCCATCCTCAATTTGGCGCTGTGCTTCTTCCACTTTTTCAAGAAGTTCTTCCGGAGTCCTTGCGTACGGGTATGCCGAAAGGCTCCCCGGAGCAAAGAGTAAGGGAGCGGTTAGGCTCCGATCTATATAAAAAAGTGCTTAAAGAACCGAAGCTCTCTAAGCGCTTTTGGACCCAAGGATCCCAGATATGAAATTGATAGCAGGGAGGGGGCATACTCCCCGCCGTCCCCGTCTGTGCCTCTGTTTGTGAGAGGCAGAAGAAACAAAAAGTGCCTGAAGACTTTCATCCTCAGGCACTGTGTTACTCATTCACTGTAATTGCTCGGCGGCAATTCTGAAACTTACATAAATATTATAGCAGGGATTCTGCCATTTCGCAAGTGAAACCTTGAGAGTTCCTGCTATAGGCTGAATGCCGCAAAGTCAATGCTCATATACGGTGAAGAAGCAGATGACAAAGCTATGGTCAAAATGCCTCGCTATCGCGCCGATAGTCAGTTCAATAGCAAAACAGGCAGCTTTCGCCGACTCTCACGCAGAAATACGACTTAGGCGGAAAGCTGTCTGTTTTTTTGCAGGCTGCTGCTTTATTGCCCAATCATTTCCGCATCAACCAACCGACAATATCGGTTGTCTCCTTCCCCATATAACTCAAATGTACCACTAACCGTAATCTCGCTGCCCAGCTCCGGATAATCATCCGGATAGGTATGCTTACCGGTCAGTATAAACTCCAATCCCTGTGAGCAGCAAGCCATTGCATCGCCAATGATACAGGCGAAGTATTGGGCTTTCGTATCAGGGTTTTCGTAATATACAAATTGTCCCGTCATTTTAATGGTTTTTCCAATATAATCACCGGGGGCGTTCTTCATATTATAGACTTCGGAATATACCATTGTACTGCTAAGCCTTGTGAGGTCAACATCAACACCGTCTGTGCTTTGCGTTGGTTCAGAGGCTGCAGGCTTAGACTCCGATTTCTTTTCTGAGGGCTGTTTTTGTGAAACAGAAGCCTCTGGCGCTTGGTTATCGGCTGAATCAGCTGCAGCAGTCACTTTATCTTTTTCACCTCCGCAGGCGGCGAGAGGTACAAGAGTTAGGGCAATCAGCAAAACACACAATAGTTTTTTCATCTGCGAACACCTCCCAATACCGTGCCTGCCAGCCACGACAGACCGAAAGCGCCGATCTGAACGGCGACGATGGTGGAACCTACCGGCGTACCGGCGAGAATGGACGCCAGAATGCCGAGCAGCGCACAGAAAACCGAAAGGACTGCCGCGCAGATGGTCACGCTGCGAAAGCTCTTGAACATCCGCATGGCGGACAGTGCCGGGAAGATCACCAGTGCGGAGATCAGCAGGGAACCCACAAGGTTCATCGCCAGCACGATGATGACCGCAACGACGACGGCGATCAGTAGGTTGTAAAGCCCCGCCTTCGTGCCGGTCGCCCTTGCGAAGCTCTCGTCAAAAGTCACGGCAAAGATCTTATTGTAAAACAGGATGAACACCGCCACGACCAGCACCGACATTCCCACGCACAGCCATACCTCTACGGGGGACAGCGTCAGAATGGAGGTGGAGCCGAACAGCGTGCTGCACACATCGCCCGAAAGGTTGGATGAAGTTGAAAAAATATTCATCAATAGGTATCCGATTGCCAAAGAACCGACAGAGATCATGGCGATGGCGGCATCGCCCTTGATTTTCGTATTCTGCCCGGTGCGCAGGAGCAGCACGGCGCTGAGGATGGTAATGACCATTACAAGGGGCATTTTGTTGGTGATCTGCAGCACGGCGGCAATCGCCATTGCGCCAAACGCCACGTGGGACAGACCGTCACCGATGAAGGAAAACCGCTTCAGCACCAGCGTCACGCCCAGCAGGGAGGAGCAAAGCGCGATCAGCACACCGACAATGAGCGCATAGCGGACAAAGGGATATGCCCAATAGAGAGTCAGCTTTTCCAAGATAGCGGTCATTGGATGTCACCGCCCTTCTTCACATCAAACAGCCGCCCTTGCGGGCTTTGAAGATAGTCCGCCCTTGTCCCAAAGAAAACGGTGTCGCCAATATGCAGAATATGGCTGGCGTATCGGACGGCAGCAGCCACATCGTGAGAGATCATGATCACGGTGATGCCGTCCTCACGGTTGAGCTTTTCGATGAGCGTATACATTTCCGCCGTCACCTTGGGGTCAAGCCCGGAAACAGGCTCATCAAGAAGCAGCATTTTTTGTGTGGCGCACAGCGCGCGGGCAAGCAGCACCCGCTGCTGCTGTCCGCCGGACAGCTCGCGATAGCACCGCCTTGCAAGCCGTGTAATCTGCATTTTCTCCATAGCCTCCGCCGCAAGTTTCTTTTCTTCTTTGTTATAAAAAGGACGGCTGCCGCAGCGTCCCAGGCACCCGGAGAGAACGATCTCTCTCACGGATGCCGGGAAGTCCTTTTGTATCACTGTCTGCTGCGGCAGATAGCCGATCTCGTTTTTCCTCAGCCCATCGCCCGTCAAAATTCTGCCGCTGATGGGCATCTGCAAGCCGAGGATCGTTTTCATAAGGGTGCTCTTGCCGGATCCATTTTCCCCTACGATGCAGAGGTAGTCGCCTGCCAGGAGCTCAAAGGTGAGGTCTTGGAGAACGGACTGCCCATCGTAGCCGACACAGAGCCTTTGACAAGTGAGCTGAGCCATAGACCTACCTCCTTACCCTAACGCTTCCTTCAGCACGGAGAGATTTTTCTCCATAACGGAAAGGTAGGTGGCGCCGCTTGCCACGTCCTTGGAGGTGGTGGACTGCATGGAATCCATGGTCAGCACCTTCTGCTTCTTCCCGGCGGTGTTCTGAACGATGGTTTCCGCGATCCTGTGCTGTGCGCCCTCGATGGTCAGCACGCAGGGAAGTCCCAGCTCATCCACCTTCTTAGCAAGGAACGAAACGGTTTCAAAGCTGGCTTCGGTTTCGGCGGAGCAGCCCGCAAAGGCGGCGTAGTAGCGCAGACCGTAATCGTCCACCAGATAGCGGAACGGGAAACGGTCGCCAAACAAAACGGTCTTATGGGTCGCACCCTCCACAGCCGCCTTATAGTCTGCGTCAAGAGCAGCCAGCTTGTCCCTATACGCTGCGGCGTTGGCGATATAGGTGTTCTTGTTGTCCGGGTCGATGGCACACAGCGCATCCGCAAGCGTCACGCAGAGTGTCTGGGCGTTCTTCAGGGACAGCCAGACATGCTCGTCCTTTTCCTCCCCATGGTCGTGCCCCATCAGCTCATCAAGGATGTCCTCTGCGGAAAGCGCGTCCTTCACAAAAAACGGATTGGTCTTGCCACTCATCAGCGCATCGAAGCCGTCGTTGCCGAAGTAGATATGGAAATGCTCCGCCTCACCCGGCTCGTGGCCGTGGTCGTTGAACTGCACATATTTGGGCGCATCGGCACTGGTGGTTTCGAACTGATAGCGGACGCTGCGGATCTTGCCCTCGTCATCCAGCTTCGGCTGATAACCGGCATAGGTGTATTCAGCGGAAACGGTTTTTCCGTCTGCATAAGTGAAGGTGATCGTGTTCCCGTTGATAGAAATCTTCTCGGCGTCGCATTGCCACGAAGCCTTAAACTTCTCCAAATAGGTGTCCTTTGTGGTCGAGCTGTCCTCGTCCTCCTCCGCCCTGTGTTGGCAGAATTTGTCCAGGTCGCCGTTCAGCAGATAGGGGTGCAGGGACTTCCACGCACCGGCGAAATCCGAGAGGGTGCGATCCTTGATGTCATCCTCCGTGAGCTGTTCATCGTGGCTGTGACCGTGACCGTCCTCCTGCATACCCTCAACGGTCTCCTCCGTTTTCACGGAATCACCCAGCACCTCCAGCAGGTTGATGACCTTCATGTTCTTGTTGGCGGCGTTTTTCAGAGCGTTTTCCACCCAGCCGTCGGACTCGCCGCCCACATAGACAAACAGGTCGCAATCGGAGATCTTGACAATATCATCGGCGGTGGGCTGATAGCTGTGCAGGTCAACGCCGTTATCCAGCAGCATGGTGATCTCGGCGTTCTCCGCCTTGTCACCCAGGATCGCCCTGACCCAATCGTATGCGGGGAAGATGGTCGTGACGACCTTCAATTTGCCGGCTTTTCCGGCATCCTTCGGCTTTCCGCAGCCGGCAAGGACGCCGGCCAGCATCATAAGCGCAAGCAGCAGCGCAGTCATCTTTTTCATAGACTATATGTACCTCCAAATTATGATAAGAACGTAAAATTGGGCGCAAAAATACAAGGGTGACGGCAACACCGCGAAAGCCTATCCGAAAACGGATAGACTACACCCTTGTAAATAGTTCTTATTTAATCTGAAAGCTTGACCTTGAGTGAAACCAGAGTAAACGTGCGGACAACCTCCGCGCAGGAGGGAATGACTCTACACAGGGCATACCTGACCGCCGCGGCGAAAACTGCGGCAGCACCGGCAAGCCCAATGCTCTTGAGCAGATTTTCACAGACCTGCAGCTGGTGGCAGATGGCGCAGTCCTCGCCGGAGCAGTTGTGGTTGGCTTCGACCGCAATATAGACAGCGGAGGACAGCATGACAGCCGCCAGCACGGCTGCCAGCAAGCCTGTGATCAAACGAAGCTTCTTTGTCATGGTCTGTCCTCCTTCCGAATATTATTCTTCCCTGCAATCCGCGCAGGTGCCATAGAGAACCGTGTCGGCGGCGTCCAGCGTGAATTGCTCACTCTGCGCCAGGTGCTTTGCAAACAGGGCGGCGTTGCCGCTTGCCATGTGAAAGGTTCTGCCGCATTTTACACAGCTCATGTGCAGCGCACCCTTGCAGCTTTCGGCGTCAAGGTACTGAAAGTAGACCTCCCGCGTGCCGCTCTTGCTGCTGCGCCGCACTTTTTCTTCCGTCTCTAACTGTGCAAGGTTCCGATATACGGCGCTGAGGCTGATTTTTTCATCCGCCAGTGCGTCCGCAATTTGCCGTGCGGACAGCAGCTCATCCGGGTGCCGGCTCAAATAGGCAAGCAGAGCCTTCCTCTGCTGCGTGCTGTAACTGGACAAGTCACCACGCCTCCAATTTGCAATTCATTCGCAAATTAGTATACACAAGGAAAGTAGAAAAGTCAACATGCGATTTATTCGCAAATTGAACGCTTTCAATGAACGCCGCCGTGTAAAAGGCACAGCGGAAGCATATGATAGATTTTGGACTGCGGGTTTTTATCGTCTTTGCCAGGAGCCCCGCCTAACTGCGGTAATGGTGCACAGCGGCAGGTTTTTTCTCAAATGCTTTATGCTAATGTGTCCCAAAAGCGTGTTTGAGATTGCACTAACAGTAGAAGCATGGCAAGCCGAGAGGGCGGTATTAGAACAATTATTTTTTCGATGCTTTCCGGAATTTCCTGCATTGTTTACGTAACCGATAATCGTGGTGAATAATACAACTTCCACCTTATCAATCAAACCCTCGAAACACGAACGGCGGGACGGGTTTTACCGTCGCGCCGCTCTGCTTTTTCAGCGGTCGAGGTCCTGCCTGTGCGTAGGCTGCTCTTTGTGGTTTTCCTCCCGCAGCATCGCGCAAACGCCCTTCTGCACCACCATTTTATTTGACGATGGTGCGGAAGGGCCATACCTTTATTGCAGCTTCTTCAATCGCTATTGTTCCGTTCTGCCTTTTATCTATTCTTGAAAAATGCCACCACAACGGCGCCGGGACCGAGGTGTGTTCCGATCACGCTGCCCACCGTTGTGTAGCGAACCTCCCGCAAATGCCCCTCCCAAATGTGGCGGCTGTCCTCTATGTACTTCAATAAAAGCGCATCGGAAAGTCCGCTGTAGCCAAGCAGCACCGGCTTGCTGAAATCAATGCCGCCCGCCTCATTGATCTCCTGAACGAGCAGATTGTTTCCCATCTTAGAGCCGCGCGCTTTTCCAAGCAGATGTATTTCACCGTCGGTGACGGAGATCACGGGCTTGATGTTCAGTATCCCGCCGGCAAATGCGGCTGTCTTTGAAATGCGACCGCCCCGTTTGAGGTATTCGAGGGTATCCACCAAGGCAACAATGACAATATTTTTCTTCTCTTCCTCCAAAGCCTTCGCAATTTCCTCTGCGGAGGACCCCGCGTCCAAAAGCCGGAACGCAAGCTCTACAAGGATGCCGGTCCCCATTGCCGCGCTTGCGCCGTCCACAACATAGATGTTTTCATATTCCGCCGCCGCAATTACGGCGCCTTGATACGTGCCGGAGAACTTGGACGCAAGGGTGATGACAACGGCGGCTTCTCCCGCCTGCCTTGCCGTTTCAAACGCGCCGATGAAGTCGTTCGGGGTTGCCTGACTGGTGGTGGGCAGTACATCGCTCCCGACCAGCTTTTCATAGAAGGTCTTGTGGTCGATGGTCACGCCGTCGATATATTCCTCCTGACCGAAGTGAACGGTGAGGGGAACCGTATAGACCCGCTCTTTGATCTCGGGGACCAGGTCCGCGGCGGAATCAACAATGATCCTTGTTTTCAATTGCATCACAGCTCCTTTTCTTCACTGTTTTGGACGATAGCCTCAAGGCTTCTGCTGATGGTGGATAGACAACGGTAGAATTCAATCCTTCCATTCTCCGTGAGAGCATGGCTGATCGTTTCAAGAATGCCGCCGATCTTCTCTGCAATTCTTTTGCCGGCATCCCGCCCCTTATTCGTCAGAAGCAAGGGGCTTTTGTACCGTTTGGCGCCGGTGTCACGCAGAAGAAAGCCGTTGGTCTCCAGATAGTCCACCGCACGGGAAATGGTCGCCTTGTCCTCCTCACAATGCTCGCACAGCTCCGCTGAGGTCACGCTTCCCAGCGAATAAACGTAGTACAGACAGGACACATGGGCGCTTCTGAGGTGATAGTCGGCCATCTCCTGATTTTTGATTTTCCGTATGTCGCGGCTGATCCTGTTGATCAAAACTGTAAAGGTTTCAAATCTCTCCTGCATGACTGTCCTCCACTTCCATAAATGTTGAAGTTTCAACAAAAGAACTTTAACACAGAGACGTTGAAATGTCGACATAGTCCCTGTATAGCTTCTGTCCTTTGATTGTGGCATCCCACGGCGTGAGGTGGCTTTGGCGCGGTCTTCGTGTTGCTCATCGAGAGGAAAAAGCGGGACGCCGAGAAAACTGCAAAGCCCCGCCGGAATTGCTCCGTCGAGGCTTTGCTTTTGACCACCTAAAATGCCTTAGGAGGATGTGGAACAAAAAATGTTAGGAAAGGAATTAAAACCAAGAGGAAACCGCTAAAAGCGGCTAAGAAGTTCAGGAAAGTGTTGCGGCAGCTCTTTGCGTATACAACTGCAGTTGTTCGACCTTGATTGTATTTTCCCCTCCGCTGCCGCTTCGGAATTTCTCCATTTCCGAGCTTCTGATACTCACAACAACCTATCATTGACCTGCAATTCCTCAAAAGAAATCCTTGTAACCTTCTGCGTGGCA
>OJRX01001129.1_pt1 | contig 29406 bp, 19 predicted proteins | sample 1599301 | NCBI WGS metagenome assembly OJRX01 (sample SAMN04168656, study PRJEB22393) | human gut metagenome | biome: human gut microbiome; feature: stool | host: Homo sapiens | collected 2014-03-17 | reverse complement strand
AGTATTGATCCGCAGGGGAAGACCCCCGACCTTTGCACAGACAAAAATAATATTTTCCAATTTAAACCCATCTTGTCATGAAAAAAAATCGTGTCGACCTTCCTGCTGCTTTTCGCCGTATGCGGCGCATCGGCCCAACTGCATGTCGACCTTCGTGTCGGTGCGTCTGCCTCGATGCTGAGCGAGCAACACCTCAAACTGGGATTACGCGGCGGAGTGAATATCGGGTATCTTTTCGACGAACATTTCGGACTCCGAACCGGTCTCTGCTACGTCATGAAAGGCGCTACGACGTCGAGCGACGTTTTCGACTATGCAAGCGACCGTGCCACGCGACTCTCCTACATCGATCTGCCGGTCGAGGCGACGGTCGGATTCCGACTTTCGCCGACATCGCGCTTCGATCTCCACGCCGGTCCCTACCTCTCCCGACTGTTGCGTGCCAAGGTTCCACGAACGGCTCCGTACACGATCCGCAACTGGGACACGGGCATCTGTATCGGGTTCGATTTCATCGTCGGACACTTCGTCATCGGCCCCGAAGTGCAATACGGCTTGCTGCGAGTTACCTCCTCCGGCAATGAACACAATATCGGCTATTCGTTCACCGTCGGCTATCGTTTCTGAAACCGGAAATTCCAACACGCGAGGGGCGTTTTCGGATTCGAAAACGCCCCTCGCCTAACATCGACCGTCGGCTACTGTTGCTGCGCGGCGATCTGCTGCTCGGCCTGCTCCATGAGTTTCTGCGCCTGCTTCTCGGCGGCCGACACCAGCGCGTCGCCGCTGGCCTGCGCCGCGATCCTGGCCAGTTTGCCCGACGCCTTCCCGACGAGTTTGTCTCGCTGCGCCCTGGCCTCCTCGACGAGCTTATCGCCTTTGGCCTTCGCATCGGCGCGGATCTCGTCGGCCGATTTGCCCTCGGACGATCCGACCGACAGGCCCAGTTTCTCACCGATCGCATTGCTCACGGCGTCCTTCACGGCATTCTTCACGTCGAGCGTGATCTTCGGCGACGAGAAACTGCCGCCGATGCCGACGTCGACCGCCGTAAGAATACCGCCCGCCGATCCTTCGGGCAGCGTCACCCGGGCCGTATAGTCGATCGTCTGATCCAGCCCCGTCGAACCCGACAGGTTGAGCGAAATACCGCCCACGCTCAGATCGAAGGGCTGCGTGGCGATGCGTCCGTCGCGGATCGTGAAACGGATGTCGACATCCTTCGCCTCGATGCGGCGCAGGGCGTCGTTTTTGAGCGCTGCGGCCAACTGGTCGAAGACGGCGATATTCTGCACGCGGATGTTCTTCGAACGGATCGCCCCGTCGGCCTGCAAGGTCGCATAGTCGGGATCCATCGTCTGCGTCAGGCGGGTCGCCAGATCGAGCGACATCGAGTAGTCCCCGCCCGTCTTCTCGAACAGGGGCACCATGCGGCGCACGACGTCCAGCTGGTCGAAGGTCGTCGAGAACGACGCATCGGCGATCTCGGCCTTCAACTTCAACGCCGGCCGCTGCGCGTCGGCTGCCGTCGAGTAGCTGCCCGAAGCCGACATCCGGCCGCCGAAGGCATTCATCGCCAGCCGGTTCATCGAGACAGTACCCTTCGCCACGGTCAGCGAACCGGTGAAATCGTCGAGCACCATTTTCTGAAACAGTATCTTTTTCAGCGACGCACCGAGTGCCAGATCGAGGTTCTGCGGCACGACGACGGCACGCATCGCCGCCGTATCGGCCGGAGCGGCCGCCGCACCGGTATCGGCCGAAGCCTCCGAAGCGTCGCCCAGCAGTTCGTTGAGATCGAGCAGCGACGAACGGACGTCGAGCCGCCCGCGCAGCGTCTGGTCGCGCAGGAGATAGCCGATATAGTTCGACAGCGTGCCCGACGCTTCGATGTCGCTGCGCCCCACCGTGACGCCCAGCTCCGAAAGGGTCAGCGCCGCAGGGCTGACGCTCATCGCGGCGCGGCGCACCTTCACTTCGGGCAATCCCGCGAGTGCCGCCGTAACCCCTTCGACGGTGAGCCGCCCCGAAGCCGCGATCGCCTCGTAACGCTCCCGCTCGATGTCGGACATCCGCCCCGACGCCTGCATGTCGGCCGTCACGACGCCCGCCAGCGCGATCGAATCGCCCAACGGATAGACCTCCTTCACAGCCCCCAGATCGACCTTGCCGGCGGCGGCCGCCTTGAAGCGCAGGTCGCTCATCGGCGTTGCGGCCGAGAACGAGCCGCGCAGCGCGTTGCCCGCCATCGTCAGCGCGAAAGTCGGCACGTCGACGGTCGTGGCGTCGGCCGTCCCGCCCGGATTGGCCGCCCTGGCATCGATCGTAATGCCCGTCACGGCCTTGGGCAGCGAGGCGTATTTGAAGCTGCCGTCGCGCACGGCCAGCGTCGTTTCGAAGGCCGGCAGCCGGTCGCCCGCCAGCACGCCTTTGGCCCATGCGTCGAGCGTCAGCTGCCCCGAAGCGGTCAGGTTCTCGAAATCGCGCGTGTAGAAGGCCGGAACCAGCGACAGGACGTCGCGGAACTCGACTTTCGAACTGTTGACGCGCACGTCCATCTCGGTGCGGTCGTCCGCCAGCGCCACCCAGCCGTCGAGACTCAGAGCGATCGCATTGAGGCTCAATCTGTTGTCGGAGAAAGTGAAACGCTTGTTTTTCAGATCGGCGTCGAGCGTGACGTCGGCCGTCAGATCGGCGTCGCGCAGCAGCGCCACCCCGCCGGCCGCATACGAGAGGCGATGCGCCTCCAACCGCAGGTCGAGGTCGCTGCGCTCGCCCGACAGGTCGCCGCTCAGGCGCAGGTCGAGCGGATCGACACCGGCGCGCATTCCCGTCGAGTCGTCCTCATAGCGGACGACGGCCTCCGACAGACGCACGTCGCGCATCCGCAGACGGAAGGCCGACGGCTCGTCCGCCTCGGCCGGCTCCTTCTCCTCCGCCGGTTCGTCCGAAGGTTTCATCACGTCCCAGTTCACGCTGCCGTCGGCGAGTTTGCGCGCATGCAGATGCGCCTTGTCGACGAGCAGTTTGGTCACCTCGTAGCCCGAATCGCCGAAGAGCGACATCAGGTCGACGACCACCGAGATGCGCCCGACCGAAGCCAGCGTATCCCCTTCGAACGGCGCGGCGCAGACGACCGTCAACCCCTCCAACTCGACCGAAGCGTGCGGGAAATGGCGCAGCAGGCTCAGGTCGAGCGAACGGAAATCGACTTCGGCGGTGAGCAGTTCGCCCGCCTCTTTCTTCACGATGTCGCCCACCTTCGATTCGAGAGCGAGCGGCACGACGAGCGCGACGGCGATGAGCACGACCGCCACGATCGCAACGATTTTCAGAAACTTTTTCATACGATGGAATTTTAGGAGACCCGCAAGTCCCGCATTCTTCTACCTACTCGGCCGGGGTCAGCAACCCCGCCGTAATCTGCCGCCGCATCCGCACGAGCCACGCCGCACGCCGCACGCGGCCCGTCAGGCAATAGCCGAGGGCGATCCCCAGCGTGGCGCACCACTTGGCCGCCTCGCCCGTCCACAGGCGCAGCAGACCGCCGTCGATTGCGGCCCGCGTGCGCTGGCTCACGCCGATATTGCGGCACAGACGGTCGAAATAGCCGCGTGTGAGCTTCGACGGCGGGATGATGTGGTACATCACCGCCCCGGGCACGTACCAGCACTGCTCGCCGCCGCGCCGCAGCCGTGCGAACAGGTCGCTCTCCTCGCCGCCCAGCAGCCGCGCGCCGCGCCGTCCCAGTTGCGGGTCGAACGCTCCGTAGCGCCCCAGCGCCGTGCGGCGCAGCGCCATGTTCCCTCCGCCGGGAATCCGCCCGCGCGGGAAGGGACGGGGCGTCGGCCCCAGATCGATCGGGTTGGCGATCGGCCGTTCGGTATAGCGCGACATCCACGCGGGACGCCCTGCGGGATACTCCGCTACGATGGGGCCGCCGGCCGACGCCACCGAGGGGTGCGCATCGAAAAAGGCGATGTATGCGGCGATGAACTCCGGCACGATGCGCTCGTCGTCGTCGATGATGGCCACGATGTCGCCCGTCGTCTCGGCGATGCCGCGGTTGCGGGCCCACGAAAGGCCCTGCCGCGTCTCGGACACCCGCCGCAGCGGCAGCCCGGGATGCGCCGAGAGAAACTCCTCGAAACGCGCGGCCGTATCGTCGGTCGAATTGTTGTCCACCACCACGCACTCCCACTCGGCCGCGGGCGCCGTCTGCGCGGCGACCGACCGCAGCGTCGTGAGCAACTGCTCCGCACGGTTGTAGGTGGCGACGATGAGCGAAAGGCGCGGCATACGGCGGAAGATCAGTCGTTGAATTCGTCGAACATCGTCGTGCTGAGATACTTCTCGGCACGGTCGGGGAAGACCACCACGATGTTGCCCCGCTCGATGCGGGCGGCCGTCCGTACGGCGGCCAGCAGGGCGGCGCCGCTCGACATGCCGGCGAAAATCGCCTCGCGGGCGATGATCCGGCGGGCCATGGCGATCGCCTCCTCGCTCTCGACCATCTCCTGAATATCGAGGGGTCGTAGATGTCGGGTACGATCGCCTCCTCCATATTTTTCAATCCCTGGATGTAGTGCCCGCGCGTAGGCTGGGCGCAGACCACCTTGATGTCGGGCTTCATCGCCTTCAAAAAACGCGACAGCCCCATGAGCGTTCCCGACGTGCCGAGGGCACAGACCAGATAGTCGATCTCGCCGCCCGTCTGCTGCCAGATTTCGAGCGCCGTCGACTGATAGTGCGCCAGGTAGTTGCTGGCGTTGGCGAACTGATCGGGCATGAAATAGCGGTCGGGGTCCGACGCTACGGCCGCACGCGCATAACGGATCGCTCCGTCGGTACCCTCCTCGGCGGGAGTGAGAATCACCTTGGCGCCGTAGGAGCGGATGATCTTGCGCCGTTCGATCGACACGGCCTCCGACATGACGATCTCCACGGGATACCCCTTGACGATTCCCACGATCGCCAGGCCGATGCCCGTATTGCCCGACGTGGGTTCGATGATGGTTTTGCCCGGCGTGAGCCTCCCCTCGCGCTCGGCCTCCTCGATCATCTTGACCGCAATGCGGTCCTTGATGCTGCCCGTAGGGTTGAAGCCTTCGAGCTTGGCGAAAATATTGACCTGCCGGTTGGGGGAAAAGTGGTTCAGGCGCACCATCGGCGTCGAACCGATCGTTCCCAGGATATTGTCGTAAATCATAATGCGGGGGTTCTCTTTTACCCTGACAAAGTTACGATTTTTCCCGACGCGATGCGCTCCCGCGGCGAAAAATATGAGATTATTCGCACTTTCACCGCCGGAGCCCGACAGCGGATCGGAGCGTCGGCGGGCGGACGAAGGGCGCATCCGCAACCCCGACAGCGGATTGCACCGCTGAAACAGGCTCGCCCGATTTTTAATCGCAAAACCCGCGTTTGCGCCTCTACGTCCGACTTTCCGCGCCTTGGCTGCGCCGAAGACACTTACGTCCGGCAATGTTCGAATAAATTCGACATTGCTCTCGCTTATTCGTATCTTTGGCTGCGCCTTAGATACTGCGGTTCGGAAAAAGAAAAACGGTCGTTTTTTCTTTTTCCGAACCTTAATCGTATCTTTGCATCGGAATCTACGTCGCACCCGCCGCCGCGGGCCTCCGGCAAGCCGCTAACATCTCATCGCATTTATGACAGTCATCAAGGGAGCAGCTACTGAACTCGGAACGGAACGAATCCGCAAATTGCTCGTCCAATACTCCGTACCGGCCATTATCGCCATGACGGCCTCTTCGCTGTACAACATGGTCGACAGCATCTTCATCGGGCTGGGCGTCGGACCGATGGCCATTTCGGGACTGGCGCTCACCTTCCCGCTGATGAACCTCGCCGCGGCGTTCGGATCGCTCGTCGGCGTCGGCGCCGCCACGCTCATCTCGATGCGGCTCGGACAAAAGGACTACGCCTCGGCACAATACATACTGGGCAACGTCGTGGTGCTCAACTTCATCATCGGACTCGGCTTCGGACTGGTCACCCTGCTCTTCCTCGACCCGATCCTCTACTTCTTCGGGGCGAGCGAGGCGACGATCGGCTACGCCCGCGACTACATGTCGATCATCCTGATGGGCAACGTCGTAACGCACATGTATCTGGGACTGAACTCCGTCCTGCGTTCGGCGGGACACCCGCGCAAGTCGATGTACGCCACGATCAACACCGTAGTCATCAACACGATCCTCGACCCGCTGTTCATCTACGGCTTCGGCTGGGGCATCCGCGGCGCAGCGATCGCCACGGTGCTGGCGCAGGTGATCTCGCTCGTCTGGCAGTTCCGGCTGCTCTCCGATTCGAGCGAACTGCTGCATTTCCACCGGGGAATCTACCGGCCGCGCAAGCGGATCGTCAAGGAGATTCTGGCCATCGGCATGTCGCCCTTTCTGATGAACGTGACGGCCTGCTTCATCGTCATCCTCATCAACAAGGGGCTCAAAGAGCACGGCGGCGACCTGATGATCGGGGCCTACGGTATCGTCAACCGGCTGGCCTTCTTCTTCGTGATGATCGTCATGGGGCTCAACCAGGGGATGCAGCCCATCGCAGGCTACAATTTCGGCGCACGGCAGTACGACCGTCTGATGCACGTGCTCAAACTCACCGTCATCGGCGCGACCTGCGTCACCTCGCTCGGATTCCTGCTGGGCGAGCTGCTGCCCCATTGGGCCGTGGCGGTCTTTACGACCGACGAGGAGCTGATCCGGCTCGCGGCCGAAGGAATGCGCATCGTCTTCCTCTGTTTCCCGATCATCGGGTTCCAGATGGTGACGACCAACTTCTTCCAGAGCATCGGCATGGCCCCGAAGGCGATCTTCCTGTCGCTGTCGCGCCAGCTGCTCTTCCTGCTGCCCGGACTGCTATTCCTGCCCGACATCCTCGCCGGCATGGGCTACAACGGCAGCTGGGGCGTATGGTGCAGTATGCCGCTGTCGGACCTTCTGGCATCGCTCGTCGCGGCCCTCATGCTGCTGCGCGAACTGCGCCGCTTCCGCAAACGAATGCAGATTTAACGATTCTACCCTACCATGAACGAAAAATTCGTCATCAACATCGGACGTCAGCTCGGCAGCGGCGGCAAGGCCGTCGGCGAACGGCTGGCCGAGCGTTTCGGCATCCCCGTCTACGACAAGCGGCTCATCAAGATGGCCGCCGAACACAGCGGCTTCGGCCAGGAATTCTTCGAAAAGGCCGACGAAAAGCCTGCCAAGGGGTTCTTCGCCACCCTGCTCGGCTATCTGCGCAGTCCGTTCGCGGGCGACGACGCGATCTACAACAACCCGCTGAGCCACGACGCGCTGTTCAAGATGCAGAGCGACGTAATCCGCCAGCTGGCCGAGCGCGAGTCGTGCATCTTCGTGGGCCGCTGCGCCGACTACATCCTGCGCGAACATCCCCGCTGCGTCAACATCTTCGTCTCGGCGTCGCGCGAGGACCGCATCGAACGGCTCGTGCGCACGCGCCGGCTGACTCCCGAAGCGGCCGAACAGCTCATGGATTCGACCGACGAAAAGCGCGCCGACTACTACAACTATTACAGCAACCGCACGTGGGGCGCCGCCGCGACCTACCACCTCTGCATCGACTCGTCGGTGCTCGGCATCGACGGCACGGCCGCCTTCGCCGAGGAGTTCATCCGCAAGAAACTGAACCTCGCCCGCAAGGATTGAACGCTCCCCGACCTACGACCTCCCCTTATCGAGAAAGCAGCCGTCCGACGATCGGACGGCTGCTTTTTTCGGATTTCTCAGGGCCTATTCCCGTTCGATGCGCAAATCGTCGAACCACATCCGGCAGGAGTTCGATCCCGTCACGGCTCCCGTTCCGTCGAGCGACGTAGCGATCGTAAAGGTCGTCGCGCCCGTCGCGCCCGTCACACGAAGCGTATGGAGCGTATACTCCATATACCCTTTGGCATCGGCGCCCGTTTCGACAGGCGTACGATTCCGGAGCGTCTGCGTCTGCGTGCCGTCGTCGAAGGTTCCGTCGCCGTTGACGGTCACCACGACGGTCGTTCCCGACCCCTGATTGGGAGCCGTCTCGAACTTGCCGGTAGCCAGATTGGGCTCATAATAAGGCGCGGCGTTGAACGACAGCACGACATTCGCCGGCGCATCGACGCCGAGCGACGCCAATGTCGGCGTAGTCAACTTGCCGATCGCGGAGGCGGAACCGAATTTCAACGCACCGCAGACGGGAAAGAGACCCGTATTGTCCGCCTTGTCGGCCGACCACGCATAATCCGACCAGTGCACCGCACGATACGAAGCGTGCTGCTTCGTGCCGAACGCATCCTCCATACATCCCATCGGATGGCAGACCGACACGGGCAACGCATCCTCGACCGACTCTTCGGTATAGTCGATCGAAGCCTGCGTCCCCTTGACCTTATGCGCCCATGCGTTATCGATCGACGACCCTCCGTAACGTGCATCCTCGAAATCCTTATACAGCAACACCTTGTCGCCGAGAACGGGTGCAGCGTCGGTCGTCACGGAGATGTCGGTCCACGCGGAGTCTTCGAAGCGCGCGGCATCGGTCGAAACGGCCTGTACGCGAATCGTATACGACGTCGCAGCCTTCAAACCTCCGAAAGCGAACCGGTTGTAGAGATAAGAGTAGATCGTTCCGTTCTTGCCTCCGTATTTGAAACTGTATTTGTCATACGACCGCAGCACCTTGTCGCCCTCCAACAGACGGATATTGAACGTCCGCCCCTGCGTTTCATAGGTGTCCACCGACTGCTCGAACTCGGCTACGATCATGCCGTGCGTCTTGCGGAACACCTTGATCCCGGGCGCGGGAAGCTCTTCGGAGAGCGTCTCGACCGTCATGCTGCCGTCGGCTACCAATTCGTTGACATCCAACGGCATCGTATAACGCACCCCCGCTTCATAACGTTTGGAGGCCCTGACCCGCAGCGTTGCCTTCTTCGAACCGGCATAGAGCGTCACGGTCATCGGGTCCCCTTCCTCGACGACGGGATTGACCAGCAGCCAGCCGGAGACCGGTTTTTCCAGCACGGGCTTGCCGGAAAACGAAAGCGTCGATTCCGCACTTGCCGACACCGGCGTAAGCGCCGCCTCCGGATCGGTCAGATCGGCAGTAAAATCACCCGACAGATCGCGGTTGTCCACCGCAAGAACGATCCGGTCGAGCGGCTGGCCGAACAACTCGCTACCCGTCAGATCATCGACCGTAAAAGCCAGCAGAGACAACTTGTTGCGAAGCGAAAAACGCTTCTGCGCGGCATCGTAGGAACCGATCTTGAAATCATTGGCGCCGATCGATGCCGCCGTACCGTTTTGTGTCTGTTCCGCGTCGACGGTCACGGCCAGCGTCGCGGTCGACGTTCCCGCGTCGGCCGAATAGGGATAATAGACGTACTGCGGGACAGCTCCCTTCGAGAGCGCCCCCTCGAAGCGTCCCACCGACTCTCCGGCTCCTTCCGAAAGCAGGAACGAAACGTTGGCATCGCCCTTGTCCGAAAATACGCCCAACCGATCCTGATTCTCCCACAGCACTTTCAGGCCGTCGTCGCCGAGTACCGTACGCGACCCCTGCTGCAACTCCGCCGTGAGCCGGACCGTCGTCTCCGGGCGCTGCAACTCCGAACTTCCGTCGTTCGTACAACCGGCCATCACTCCCGCAAGGGCCAGCAAACACATCATTTCACGTATCATTTCCTTATCTGTTTTTTTTTACGATTCATACTTTGATTTTATTTTCAGAAACCGTCGCCTCCGCTGCCGTAATCGCCGCCCGAAGCCGAGCCGCCCGGAGTGCCGCCCGTATCGAACCCGTCGCCGCCGTCGCCATAGGATCCCCCTCCGGCCGAACCGCCCGAGGAGGCGGAACCCTCCGTATCGAAACCGTCCCCGCCGTCGCCGTAATCGCCGCCCGAACCCGAGCCCGACGATCCTTCGCTCTGACCGCCGTCGTCGCGCACGATCATCAGATCATCGAACCACATGCGATAGTAGCCTTTCTGCGCAACGGTCGAGATGGAGACGCGGGTATGCGAATCGGCACCCTTGATCCGCACCGAATGCTCCGTCCACGAATAATGTCCGTTGCCCTGGGCATCGGTCTGATCGGGGGTGAGATTGGTGAGCGTCATCTCGGTCGAACCGTTCTCGAACGTACCTGCACCCGCCCAGATCGAGATATTGAAGGTCGTGCCGCAGAGAATATAGGGGGAAACCATCAGATTGCCCGTGGTCAGATTCGGTTCGGTGTAGGGACAAGCCTTGAACGAGACGACGATATCCGAAACTCCGCTCAGACCGTACTGCCCCAGCGCCGGCGTGGTCATACGGCCGTAGGCCGAACCGCTGCCGAACTTCACGGCCCCGCAGATCAGGAACAGTCCCGTATTCGACTTTCTGGCGATATCTTTTTCACCGATATCGCTCCAATCCCAGCCGCTCCAATATTTGCGACGATACTGTTCGGGCAGCTTGGCCGTATTGAAACTGTCCTCCATACAACGAATCGGGTAGACCACATAGAGTTCGATGCTCTCCTCGGCATCGTAATCCAGATCGAGCTGATTGCCCGACGGGTGCTGTCCCCACGCCACATCGATGGCGCTGCCGCCGAACCACGCCTCTTCGAAATCCTTGTAAAGCAGGCAACCGATCGGCAACTGCGGCCGCGGATCGGTCGTCGCCTCGCAGCAGACCCAATTCGAATCCCTGTATTGCTCGGAATCCGAAACATACTGCACATAGAATCTGTAATCGGTCGAGGGCTGCAATCCGCCGAACGCCTGCCGGTTGTAGACGTAAGAGAGGTTGTAGGTAGCGTTGCTGGCGTAATTCACCCGACTCTGCTGACGGACGACCACGCTGTCGCGGTCGACCAACACGAAATTGTAACGGCGGCCGTAGGTCGTCGTATACGGATCCTTCGTCCACTCGAAGACCAGCATCCCGTGCGTCTTGCGCAGCAGACGCACCTCGGGATCGGGCAGCAGCCCGACGGTCGTCGCCTCCAACTCGGCGGCCTCCGACGCACTGTAAATCGTCCCTTCGGCAGGTACGGCACGCACCGAGAAACGATAGGTCGTACCCATCTCCAACCCCTCGACGGCGGCCGTCGTCAGCGGCGTCGACCCTTCGGCCACCCGCACGCCCTGTTTCGTATACAGTTCGTAATCGTAGCTCTTGGCGTTGCGCACGGCATCCCACGAGAAGGTGAGCGACCGTTCGGCGATCGCGCATTCGAGCCCCTCCGGCGCAGCCAGCTCCCCGCCCAGTTCGAGCAATTCGCCCTCGGCTTCCTCTCCCTCGACGAGTGCCGGATCGTCGATCCGCACGCCATCGGCCCCGGTCGAGAGCCGGAACCAGAGCTGCGTCACGTCTTCGGCAATGTAGAAAGCGGTCATCGGACAACTCCACCCTGCCTCCGGCGCGACCGCGAACGGCACGTCGATCCATTGCGTCGCATTGCGGCTGGCCTGCAACCGCACGCTTCCGGCCGCTTCGGCCGAAGGCAGATAGAGCCCCGTCGAGAAGCGCAGATCGAGCGCACCCTTCACATCGACCGGTCCCAGCGTAAAGAGTCCGCCCGCAGCCAGGACGATATTCCCGCCGCCGCTCGCACCTTCGTATCCCGTCGAAGGAGCGTCGGCGGCCATCGTCGCCCGTTCGGCCCCGTAGACCGTTTCGAGCGCACCGCAGCCCGCGATGCGGAAATCCTCGTAATCGGAGGGTGCGACGGCCTCGTCGGCACCGGCGCCGAACGAATCTTCATAGTAGCGCAAGCGGGAGCCGGCGCCCTCCTGACGCACCTCGACCTCTTGCGTCGTACCGTCGCCGCAGCCGATCCGCAGCACGGCCGTCCGGGCCGGGCCGTCGTTGGCCTCCACGCTCAACGTCACCGTACAGCTCCCCGAAGCAGCCGAAGGATCGGTCCGCACCCACGCGGCGGAGGACTCCGCGAACACGCGCCAGTAACCGTCGGACTCGACCTCGATCGACGGGATGCGGCCGTCGGCGGTCAGTCCGTTCTTTCCGACCTCGACCCTCGCGGCGCTGACCTGCAACAGGCTCACCGCATCGCCGCCGTCGGCACACCCCGCCAGCAAGGAGACAACTCCCCAAAGCGGGATGAGAATAGATAGAAATGGATTATTTTTCATCGTCTCTTCGCTTTATCAGTTCATATCCGCAGTAAACTCCTTGGGGCGGCGCATCGTCTCCTCGTAACGGCGGCCGAAACGGTCGGTCGCCTCGACATGCAACGATGTGCGCGGCGACGAAGCCACGACACGGAACATGTGCGAGTGACGCAGCGACTCCCAGTCGTTGACCGGATCGAGCCCGTTCAGAATCCGCGCATAGTCCAGACAGATCGTATGCAGCGGATCACGATGCCACACCCGTTCGACGGGCAACTCGCGGCCGTTCTCCGTCACGCGGAGCGTCCACTGCGAATCCCAGTTCCAGACATTGATGAAGACCGTATTGTCGGCCACGTCGAAATAGTCGTCGCCCGCACCGTCGTCCGCACGCCGCGGCCATTGCGAGAGAATCTCGATCACGGCCGGCGTGTAGAATTCACGCACCTTGTTCATGTCGTAGGTGCGGAACTGCTTGTCGCGATCCTGACCGACACCCTTGTAGTACCAGTTCAGCTTGCGGCCATCGGCCTCGTAAACGGCGTAACCGGCCGGCGCCCCGTCCTTGCAAACCCCGACGCCCGACAGTTTGCCGGCCCACCACCACGTCTCGCAGACGGCGGCGACATTGTGTTCGAAAATCGCTCCCCGCTCCATATTGGCATTGTAATGGGTATGTCCCGTCAGAAAGTGGACGTACGAGAATCCTTCGAAACAATCGAACAACTCCTGCGTTTTCCCCGCGGGATTGAAACTCTCCCTATTCTCGAACGCCGCGTTGTAGTTGTTCATCGCCGGACAGTGCATCCCCACGACCACGGGCTGCGACTTGTCGCGCAAGGCCGCCAGATCGTCGCGCAGCCATGCCAGTTGCTGGTCGGTCACATAGGAGTGGTAGTTGCGTTTGCCCATCGAACCTTCGGTGCCGCCCGTATTGATGTAAACCGTGTTGTCGAGCATGACGTAGTGCACTTCGCCCACGTCGAACGAGTAATAGGTCGGACCCAACGCCTTGCGGTAGGCCGCTTCGGCGGCGAAATCACCGGCGAAATAGGGATCGTTGTCGTGGTTGCCCATCGTGTGGTAGATCGGCACGGGATACCCCTGCATCGTAGTGCGGTAGTTGCTCAGGCTGTAAAGATTGGAGTACCAGAACTCGTCCCACGTCATGTCGCCCAACACCATCAGATAGGTAGGCACGCTCTGTGCCGAAGCGAAGGCCGTCGTCTCGGCGATAAACCCCTCGGCGAACTGCCGGAGGTCGCCCGTCGCCGTGGGACGGTTGGCCAGATGAAGGTCGGCGGCCACGATCATCACATGGCGCGACTGATCGACGCGGCGCAACTCGAAATCGTGCTGCTCGCAGACATCAGCCGCCTCCGCGAGCGGCGCCCAGAAAGCCGGAGCGGTCGTGTCGGTGCTCTCGGCCTCGTAACCCGACGGCAACGAGACGAACACATACCCCTGCCGCTTGTCGGACGCGAGCCAATAGTAACCGTCGGCATCGGTCACGGCGGTCTCGAAACCATCCGACACGCGCACGCCGACCACAGGTTCCAATCCGCAGTAGACGACGCCCTTGATCGTCGCCCCTTCGCGGTCGGGAATCCGTGTCGGATCGAGCGTTATGCGCAGGTTCACCCGCGCCAGACGTTGCGATGCCGCCCCTCGCACCAGTGTCAGGTCGTAACCGCCCGAAGCCATGCCGGCCGGAACGGTCGTGCAGGCAAAGCTCTCGGAGACTTGTGCGAGCGGACTTTCGAAGCTTCCGGTCCCGCTCTCGAAACGGACGACATCGCCTTCGGCGAACCCCGTTCCCAGCATCGTCAATGTCTGACCGGCGTGAACCGGCAGCGGCGACGCAATCCAGAACCCCGTAACCAAACGCCCGTCGTCGGACAGAGCCTCCTGCACGGACGATCCCGTGCAGGCAACCCCGCCCAAGAGGACGAAGAGGCAGCAAAGGGCAATTTTATAACAGCGTTTCATAATCGGTTCTCATTGTTTAGTTGTTCGACTGTTTCACGGCGAGCGACACTTCGCACGCCGTTCCGGGAATGTAGAGCCGCACCGCGCCCTCGCGCGATGCACCCGTGTCGTTGACCGCGCAAACGACATTCAACCGGGTGGCGGTACGTTCGCCCAGCGAGAGCCATGCCTCGTCCTTCGGCGACACCTCGGCACGCCATTCGGCGTTGCAGGTCACCAACACGTCGAACGAAGCAGCAGACGCCGCCACCTGTTTTTCGGTAAAATTCGTCGCAATCGCGGGCGCGGGCGCCTGCTGCCGCACTTCGAGCGTGCGCATCAGTTCGCCGCCGGCATAGATCTCCAAATGGTCGTAGCGCAACTCGGCACGGTCGTTCTCGTCGACGGTCACCGAGAAACGCCCGTCGAAATCGCCCTCGGCGGGCCACACGTCGATCCACTCGTCGCCGTAACGGCAACGAATCGACCATTCGGGGACATTCGAGTAGAGCAGAAAGGTTTGCGAACCTCCTTCGGTCGTAAATTCGAGCGATTCGAGCGCCGGTTCGAACGTCAAACGCGCCCCTTCGGACGACTCGTCGTCGCAGGCGGACGTCAGCACGCAAAGGCCGGCGGCAAGGAGCAAATAGTGTATCGTCTTCATCGTTTCAAGGTTTTTGAGATTGTCGCGCCGCCTGCAAACTCCACCACACGGGCGTGCGCATGTTGTCGCCGCCGCCGGGCCACGACTCGGCCAGACGCGCGACTGCCTGTGCATAATTCACCGGGTTGGTCGTGGAGGTGTTGACCGGATATTCGAAACGCGTGGGCAGAATATGGTCGTTGCTCGTCGCCGACCCGATCGCCAGCTCCGGATATCCGGTGCGGCGATACTCGTTCCACGCCTCCATACCGCACCAGAACAGGGCGATGTATTTCTGTTCGATGATACAGCGCAACGTCCCGTCGTAGGCGACATTTTGCAGATAGGCCTCGATCACGCTTTCGGGCAACTCGGCGCCCGACGTATCGACGCCGTGCCAGTAACCGATCGAAGCGCGGATCGCCGCTTCGTAATACTCCTCGGCCCCGACGCCCGCAATCACGCCGCGCTGCGCGGCTTCCGCAAGCAGAAAAAGCACTTCGTCGTAGCGCATCGCCGAAAAAGGCGACGTACTCTGCGCCAGCACCTCCCAGTTGAGATTGGCCACGTTCTCGGTCGTAGTCGTCTCGTCGACCGGTTCGCCGCTCGGATAGCCGCCCCATGCGTCGCCGCGGCGCACGAAATAGATCGACAGCCGTGGATCGCCGATGGCAGCCATGCGGTCTACGAACGATGCGGAGGCCCGACGGCCGTAGGTGGTGAAATTCTCGTAGGTGGTATTCTTGAAATAGTTGACGAAAGGCACGACGCCCGTATAGAAGAGCGTGGCATTATCGTCATTACTCTCGAACAGCGGATAGAGCGTCGGCTGCGAAACGAGCGAACGGATACGTTCCGATATGCCCAACTCCCCGTCGCGGTTGATGCAACGCATCAGCAGCCGCAGGTGCAGCGAATTGGTGAACCGCTTCCATTTGGCCATGTCGCCGCCGTAAAGCAGGTCGCGCGAAGGCGATTTGAGCGATTTCGAAACATCGTAGAGGCTGTTGGCCAACTCCAAATCCTCGTAGAGCCGTTCGTAAATCGACCGCTGCGTATCGAACAGCGGCTGGGCGAGGCCGTCGCGTCCCTGAAACGCCTCCGTAAAGGGGACGTCGCCGAAACCGTCGGTGCAGTGCGCCATGCAGAAGGCGCGCATCGTCAGCGCGATGGCCTGGCAGTTGACGTCGTTCTGTTCCAACGCCAGGCGATACATGTGGTCGGCCGTGGCCGCCCACTGGAACTGCGTGGCCCAGTGGTCGGAGGGAACGCCGTTCGAAATCACGTAACGATGGAAGGCATTGAGCGACGAACCCGACACCGTGTACTGGATCAGTTCTCCGTTGATGTACCACGTGCGGTGGAGCAGGCATTCGAACTCCTTGAACACCAGATTCTCCAACAGGCTTTCGGGGCCTATCTCCCACATTTCCATCTGATTGGGATTGGTATTGTACTCCTCGAACGAAGCCGTACAGCCCATCCCCAGAAACGCCATGCAGCACGCCGCATAGCATTTGAATCGTATCGTTTTCATCGCGTCAGAAGGTTAGTTTAAGATTGAATCCGTAAGTCCGCGTCATCGGATAGCCGCCGGTCTCGACACCCTTCGAGAGCGACCCGCCGGCCCACGACGCCACTTCCGGATCGTACTGCGGCCATTTCGTCCAACAGAAGAGGTTCGTGGCGAAGAAGCCCAGCTGAATGGACCGCACCACACGCAGCCGGCGGCAGATCTGTTCGGGAAAACTGTAATCCAGCCGCAGTTCTTTGAGTTTCAGGAACGAAGTCGAGTAGACGTGCTGCTCGATGTTGTTGCGGTACTGCGCATAGAGGTTGTAATACTCGACGACATTCCGGGTCACCGTACGGTTCTTCGAATAGGTTCCGTCGGCATGGAGATTGACCCCGTCGGCGATCAGACCGTCGTAACGACCCGGCAGGGAATTTTCGAGTTTGCCCAGCGTCGAGAGCACGGCGCTCGTCACCGAATAGGCCCGTCCGCCCTGTTGCGCCGTGAAAGTCATCGCCAGCGACAGTCCCTTGTAACTGAGCCGCGTGTTCAGACCCGCCTTGTAGTTGGGATAGATGCTGCCCAGATCTTTGAGCGTCTCCGTCAGCACGGGATTTCCCGTTTCGGCATCGATGATCCTGGCTCCGGAGCAATCCACGAACTTCCCGGCCTCGTCGACGTAGAAACTTCCTTCGGGCGCCGTCTCGTAGCCGATCCCGTAAAGGCGTCCCAGCACACCGCCCGGATAGGCGTAGGTGAAGACCGTCGAGCCGACCGTCAGCTTCGAATTGAGCTGCCACATCTCCACGCCCGGCGCCAACGCCACCAGCTCGTTCCAGTTCTTCGACCAGTTGAGACCGATGTCCCAGCGCCAGTTCTTCGTCTCGACGGGACGCAGATCGAGCGCCACCTCCACACCGCGGTTGTTGACCTCGCCCGCATTGATGAGTTTCGATGCCGCACCCGTGGCCCAGTCGGCGGGAACGGTGATGATCTGGTCGGTCGTCGTCGAATCGTAATACGCCACGTCGAGTCCGATGCGTCCGCCGAAGAGACGGGCTTCGATGCCGGTCTCCCAGCTCTCGATGTTCTCGGGTTTGATGTTGTAGTTCTGGATCGCGCTCGAAAGACGATAGCCTCCCTGGAAATCGCTGTTGCTGTAAATGGCCGTCAGCTGATAGGGGTCGGTATCGTTGCCCACATTGGCCCACGATCCGCGCAGTTTCAGCATGTCGATCCACGGTGCGCGTTCCCGAAAACCGAGCGCCTCGTCCAGCAGGAAGCTGACTCCCACCGAAGGATAGAAATAGGAGTTGTTGCCCGGCGCCAGCGTACTCGACCAGTCGTTGCGTGCCGTCAGATCCAGAAACAGCATGTCGCGCCAACTGAGGTTCACATAACCGTAGAGGCTGTTCACCCCCTTTTCACGCCGCGTGTTGGACGACAGCAACCGTCCGTCGACATTGACCAGCAGAAAGACGTCGGGTTCTTGAAGATTCTCGGCCGTCTGCGTCACATTCTGGAATTTCTGATACATCCGGTTGCCGCCCAACGCCGCCGAAAGATGGAAATCGCCGAACGAGTCCTTGTAGTTGAACATGAAATCCGTGTTCATCTCGAAATTGCGCACCGTCTGCTCGCGGTACCACCCCTTGGTGTGCCCGATCGAATACTGCGGTTTGCGCTGCGTGCGAAAATCGTTGTTGAGATCCATGCCGCCGCGCAGCATGAGCGTCAGCTTTTCGCGCCAGATATTGACATTCACCGAGACGTTGCCGTACACGCGGTCGCGATCCTGCGTGTTGAGCTGCTCGTAAACCATGAAATAGGGATTGTCGCTGCTGGGGTTGATCAGATTGCCCGATCCGGTCGTTCCTGCGGCATTCATGGCCGCGATACGCCCTTCGCTCCACTCGGCGTACATATCGTCGACGCTCACCGACGAAGGATTCCAGATCAGCGCATAGAGCGGCGAAGCCGTGCTGTAACCGGCCGAAGGAAGATTGTCGCTGTTCTTGCGATAGTAGTTGGCCTTACCGCTCACGGTAACGGCCTTGGAAATGCGGGTCGAGAAGGAGAAGCTGAGATTCTGGCTCTCGTAACCCGTATTGGGGACGATCCAGTCGTTGCGCATGTCCTTGAACGACACGCGGGCCGAATTGCCCTTGCCGTTGCCGCCCTCGATGGAGATCGAATTGGAATAGGTGACGCCCGTACGGAAGAATCCTTTGTACCAGTCCTGCGCCACCCACGGTTTGCGCGTATACTCGTCGGTATCCCAGTTGCGGGACGAGTAGATGTAGCGCATCTTCGAGGGATCGTAGCGCTCGCCGAAAGACGAACGGGCGTGATAGCGGGTGATCTTCTGCCCCGTGTCGCTCTTGTCGGCCGCCACGTTCCAGTAGGAGTATTCGGGCGGCGTGGTCACGCCGTCGATCTGCGCCGACTCATAGACGCCCGATCCGTACTCCTCCTGAAAATCGGGCCAGAAACCGGCCTGTTCGAGCGTGACATTCGAATTGAATGTCACGCGCAGCCCTCCGGATTTGAGTCCCGACTTGGTGGTGATGATGATCGCACCGTTGGCTGCGCGCGACCCGTAGAGCGCCGTGGCTGCGGGGCCCTTCAAGACCGATACCGACTCGATATCGTCGGGATTGAGATCCGAAGCGCCGTTGCCGTAATCGATCGTACTGACGGTGCTACCGTAGGAGCCGTTCTCGGTATTGGAGGTCATGCCGCTGTTGATCGGCACGCCGTCGACAACGAACAGCGCTTCGTTCTTGTCATAAGCCAACGACCCCTCGCCGCGCAGCGTCACGCGAATCGATCCGCCGGGACCGGCCGACGAAGTGTCGAAATTCAGACCCGCCACCTTCCCGGCCATCCCGTTGAGCCAGTTGTTCGTGACGGTGTTGTTGAGGTCTTCGGAGCCGACCGTCGAAACGGCGTAGCCCAGACTTTTTTCCTTGCGCGTCAGTCCGAGCGCCGTCACCACCACGGCGTCGACCTGCTGCGATTCGGAGAGCATCTCCACATCGAGGCGGGTGCGCGAACCGACCACCCGCTCCAACGGTTTATAACCCAGATAGGTAAACTGCAACGTGTCGGTCGAAGAGGGGACGCGGATCGAGTAACGTCCCTGCAAATCGGTGACGGCATGGTTTCGGAGCGACCCCTTCACCACCACCGCCACGCCGACCAACGGCACGGCGGCCTGACTGCCTTCACGACCGACAACGGTGCCTTCGACCATCCGGGACTGAGCCTTTGCGGCTTCCCCGGAAACTACGGCGAGCAACAGAGCCAGGGACAGGAGTCGTAGAATTCCCCCCCCCTCTGCCTCATCGGTTTCAATGAGGTTAATTGTTCCATTTTAAGAAGTTTTAAGGTTAAAAAGAGGTGCAGACGAGGTGCATCTGCGCCTCTTTGCTCAGACTATCGCATGTAACGCAGCGGCCGTTCGGGCAGCGCACGCAGGAAATAACCGAGAATCATGCCCGCCTGCCGGTCGGAAGCGGTGATGTAGCGGTGCTGTCCCGCCTTGTCGGGCGTGAAGAAGATGAAGCCCTGCTCGTCGACCGTAATGCGGCCGGGGATGCTGAGCGTGAGCGACGACGGCTCGTGCGGCAGGACGTAGTAGGTTGCGATCACGTCCCACGTAGGACGGTCGTAGGGCATCTCGTGATAGGCCTTGTAGGCTTCGACCATCGGATGATGCTCCGCCCAACCGAAATCTTCGGCGATGCTGCGGCCGGGATAGACCACCTGCTTGCCGATCTCGAAGGGCGTCAGCACGATCGGCGAGGGGCACTCTGCGAAGAACTTGCGCGCGGCCGGAATGTCGTTGATGACGTTGTACTCGGCGCGCTTCTTCACCCCGAAGCTGCCCGCCATGACCGAAAAATACTTCACCTTGCGCGCCACCAGTTCGCGGCCCGTGAGCGGCGACACGTCGTCGCCATCGCTGGCGAGCAGCGCCGCGAGATTGCCCGAAAAGCCCACCGAGACGACCACGACCGAATTGTCGGGCTCGGCCGCCAGCAGCCGGCGGTACATCGCCACCGGATCCTCCCAGCTGCCGGGCTTGCGGCTGCGCTTGAAGAGCGGTTTGCCGTCGGAGGCCTTCAATTCGCAGACGGGCGTCGTATAGTCCCGATCCTTGTTGTCCACCGCCCGGGGCGTGTAGGCGATCGGAATATCGGGATAGCCGTACCATGTATTCATCAGGTCGATGAACTCGAACGAGGTCGAACTGCGTTTGTTGAGACTCACGCCGATCAGACGGATATGGCCGGCGTCCATGCCCTTATAGAGCAGGTCGAGCGCCAGCGCATCGTCGATGTCGTTGCCCATGTCGGTCTCGAAAATGACGGGGACAGCCCCTTTCTCCGGCGCTGCGGCGCCGGCGCACCACGGCAGCAACAGCGCCGCGGCAAACAGAATCATAGAAATTCGCTTCATATACATTCAGGTTAGATCAGTTCAGGTTTCCCGTACGGCGTCTGCACCGCCGTTCCGCACAAAACGCGATGCAAGACAGCCGGATAAAAATCCTCCGCGACCGCCCGCCCTTCCGCATCGCACCGACCGAAAGCGCCTTCTTGCAGCCTTCACCGCCCGGCCGCCCTTCCGAGCGGGGCCGATTTCGTATCGAAGATTAGGATACCGAAGCCGGAGAGCTTGCACAATCGTTTGCGCAAATATATGAAAAAATCAGGCATTTTTCAAAATTTTATGCCGATTATTTTTCAAGCGCGATCGGAGACCCAAACTCCAATCCGCAAAAACACCTTGCGGGGCTCTTGGCGGGCAGTCCGTGTTCACCGTCGGCGAGAGGTCGGGCCGAGACGTCCGGAATCGGTCGGAGAGAGAAGCCGAAGCGGTTCCGCGAAGATCGGGCGTGCCCCGAAAACCGACAGGGGCGGGTGCATTCCGAGAATACACCCGCCCCTGTGTCCTATGCAAAACGTTTTCGCCAGGCCGAGCACGAGTCCCGAATTCGCCCGGACTACGCCGAAACGAGAAAACGACCGTCGCAGACCGATGATGTTATTCGGCGTCCGTCTCGTACCCGTCGCGTCCGGCGCCCCACATCAGCAGGAAGACCGCCATGCCGACGAGTGCCATGGCGATCATGGCGATGTAGGCGTGGTTCCAGCCGTAGTGCTGCGCCAGATAGCCCAGTCCGGCACCCGACACGATCGTCGAGGCGTAGCCGAACAGGCCGGTGAAGCCGTTGGCCGTGGCGGCCGCCTTCTTGGTAGCTTGTTGCGCGGCGGCGATGCCGATGAGCGCCTGCGGCCCGTAGATGCAGAAACCGGCCATCATCAGGAAGAGGAACGTCAGCCACAGCGGCGCGCCGACGGGCAGCTGCCAGAAGAGGAAGATGAACAGCGCCGCACCCGCCATGCAGAAGACGCAGGTGCGGTGCGCGCGTCCGCCGAGGAACTTGTCGGTCGCCCAGCCGGCCACCAGCATACCCACGATGCCGGCGATCTCGAACATCGCCACCAGCCAGCCGGCGTGGCTCATGCTGACCCCCTTGGACTGGCTCAGCAGCGTGGGGCCCCAGTCGAGCACCGAGAAACGGACGATGTAGACGAAGAAGTTGGCGAAGGCCAGAATCCAGATCAGCGGATTGCCGAAGACCTTGCGGCGCAGGAAGGCCTTGTCGGCCGCCGACGGAGCGTCCCCGCTCTTTTTGCTCTCGGTGCCGGGCAGTTCGGGCAGTCCCACCGAAGTGGGCGTGTCGCGCAGCGAAATGAAAAGTCCGATCGCGCCGGCGAACGAAATGCCCGCCGGAATCCAGAAGCACCAGCGCCATGCGCCGACATGGGCGTCGCCCGTGCCCATGTGGCTCATGATGTAGCCGCAGAGGATGACGACCAGTCCCGCGCCGATCGAATGCGAGGTGTTCCACACCGACATCTTGGTGGCCAGCTCCTTGGGCGGAATCCAGTGGGTGAGCAGCCGCGCGCAGGGCGGGAAGCCCGTCCCCTGCAACATGCCGTTGACCACCCACATGACGCCCATGAAGAGGATCAGCGTATTGTTGAACTGCGAACCCGAACTCTCGCCCGTGATCCACTCGCTCACGTCGACGCCGAAACCGAAGGCGAAATTGGCCAGCGCGCAGAGCGCGAGTCCCGTGGCCATGAAGAAGCGTGCGTTGAGCCGGTCGGCCAGAATACCGTTGACGAAACGCGAAAGGCCGTAGACCAGCCCGTTGAGCGTAAGGAAAATACCCAGGCTGGTTTTCGAAATACCCAGGTCGGCTTCGAGCCCCGGCATGGCCAGCGAAAAGTTCTTGCGGACGAAATAGAAGAGCGCATAACCGATCATCGTGGCGATGAGCGTGCGCATCTGCCAGTACTTGAAGCGTTTCTGTACTTCAGGTGTAAAACTTTGCATGTCGTAAGTCAGGTTAGCGGTTTGCGAAGGCCCGGCGACCTGCCGGCTCCCCGCGGGTTTTGCGGTTACCCGAAAGGCAAAGGTAATCAATTCTTTCGATCTTGTCAACCCGAAGTGCAAGAAAAGAGAATCCCGGATTGGTTTCCGTTGTGTTTCGGAGTATTCCCGCTCCCGAACTCCCGCCATTCCGGCAGCGGAAGCCCCCCCGACAGCCCGCCGCGGGAAAAAAGGTGCGCAGCCCACCGAATATCCGGAACGAACGAAGCGCACATGCGCGCGCAGTAACAGAGAAAGGAGCAACAATTTCGGATTTCGCTTGACCGATTCCGAGAAAATCACTATTTTTGTTTGAATATATACCTAATGATACGATTATGACATTGGCCGAAAGACACGATTTCATCATGGATCTGCTGCAACAGCAGGGCTCGGTAAGCGTCGCCGCTCTGGCCGAACGGCTCAAAGTCTCGGAGGTGACGATCCGCAAGGATCTCACGCTGCTCGAAGAGAAGAAGATGCTCTACCGCGCCCACGGAAGCGCCATTCTGATCAATCCCTATATCAACGACCGTCCGGTCAACGAAAAGGAGAAACACAACGCCGCCGAGAAGCGTGCCATCGGCATCCGCGCCGCGTCGCTCGTCACGCCCGACGACTCGATCCTCATCGCGTCGGGAACCACGATGCTCTTCCTGGCCCGCGAGATCAAGGCGCAGGGGCGGCTGACGGTCATCACCTCGGCGGTCAACATCGTCCCGATCCTCGTGCGCGACCACAACGTCGACGTGGTGCAGCTGGGCGGCATGGTGCGCAACACCTCGGTTTCGGCCGTCGGGGTCTATGCCGAACGGATGCTGCAAGACTTCTCGTGCAGCAAACTCTACCTGGGCGTGGACGGTATCGACCTCGAATACGGGCTCTCGACGACCAACCTCATGGAGGCGGGCCTCAACCGCGCCATGATCCGCACCGCACAGAAAACGATCGTGCTGGCCGACAGCTCGAAGTTCGGCCGCCGCGGGTTCAGCAAAATCTGCGACCTGAGCGACGTAGACCAGATCATCACCGACAGCAACGTCTCGCCCCACACCCTCGCGCAACTGCGCAGTCAGGGTATCGAGGTGACGGTGGTGGAGGCCGTCTAACCCCCGTGCGATCGAATCGAGAATGAAAGGCGACGATTCCCTCGTTCCGTCCGGAACGAGGGAATCGTTCGTTCGAAGCGCCGCAGCGCTTCGCGCAACGAATCCTCTTTCCGCGGAAGCGCGCACCGCGCGCACAACATTGCATCCGATTGCCTATCTTTGCAGTCGGAAACCTCCGGCCGGCGGCGACGGCACCCTACGGCCCGCCCGCGGCCTCCGACCGGTTCAACCTACGCCCCATGTCCGCCATCGCACCGCTCATTTCCGACCTGGCGATCATCCTCGTCGCCGCCGGCTGTTCTACGCTCGTCTTCAAGGGATTGCGCCAACCCGTCATCCTCGGCTACATCGTGGCCGGCGTGCTGGCAGGCCCTTCGGTATCGTTCATCCCGACCGTCTCCGATGCGTCGAGCATCCGCGTGTGGGCCGACATCGGCGTCATCTTCCTGCTTTTCGCCATGGGACTCGAATTCTCGTTCCGCAAACTGCTGAGCGTGGGCGGCACGGCCGTCACGGCCGCCGTGACGATCGTGGCGGGAATGATGTTCGTGGGGTACGGCACGGGCATGTCGCTGGGTTTCTCCCACATGAGCAGCATTTTCCTGGGAGGGATGCTCTCGATGTCGTCGACGGCGATCGTCTTCAAGGCCTTCGACGACATGGGGCTGCGCGGACAGCGCTTCACGGGCGTGGTGCTGGGCATCCTCGTGGTCGAGGATCTGGTGGGCGTCGTGCTGATGGTGCTGCTCTCGACGCTGGCCGTGAGCAAGCAGTTCGAAGGCGCCGAGATGCTGGGCAGCATCCTCAAACTGGGAGCCTTCCTGATCTTCTGGTCGCTGCTGGGCATCTACCTGATCCCCACGCTGCTCAAACGGCTGCAACGGCTGCTCAACGACGAAACGCTGCTCATCGTGGCGCTCGGCCTGTGTCTGGGGATGGTGATGATCGCCGTCAAGGCCGGTTTCTCGGCTGCACTCGGCGCCTTCGTCATGGGATCGCTCCTGGCCGAAACGGTCGCAGCCGAACGGATCACACGACTGGTCGAACCGGTCAAGAACCTCTTCGGCGCGATCTTCTTCGTCTCGGTAGGCATGATGATCGAACCGGCGCTGCTCGTGCGCTACGCCGGCCCCATCGTGCTGCTCACGGTCGTGGTACTCGCCGGACAGGCGACTTTCGCCACGCTCGGCGTGCTCGTATCGGGACAACCGCTGCGCGTAGCCGTGCAGTCGGGATTCTCGCTCACGCAGGTCGGCGAGTTCGCCTTCATCATAGCCACCCTGGGCACGACGCTACACGTGACCGACGACTACCTCTATCCCGTCATCGTGGCCGTATCGGTCGTCACGACCTTCCTGACGCCCTACATGATGCGGGCCGCCGACCCCGCCTGCGACTATCTCGAACGGCACCTGCCTGCCAAATGGCAGCGGTCGCTGGCGCGTTACGCATCGGGCGCAGGCCCCGAAAGCCGCCACAACACCTGGCTGCGGCTGCTGCGGCGCATGATGCTGCCCGGCGCACTCTATCTGGTCTTCTGCATCTTCGCCGAAGCGGCCTTCCTGCGCTACGCCGCACCGTGGATCGAGGCGCGGATTCCGGGTCGGACGGGCGCTGCGGTGAGTCTGGCGGCGATCCTCGCCGTGCTGGCGCCGATCCTGCTCGTCGTGCTCCGGCAGGGCAACCGCTCGCCCGAATTCCGACAGCTGTGGAACGACAGCAAATTCAACCGCGGGCCGCTCGTCTCGCTCATTCTCATCAAATGCCTGCTCTGCATCGGGATTCTGATGACCGTCGTGGCGTCGCTGTTCGACACCGCTTCGGGCATGGGCTTCGCCGTGTCGCTGGCGCTGCTCACCGGCATCGTCTTCTCGAAACGGCTCCGCCGCCGTTCGTTCGAAATGGAGGAGCGTCTGCGCGAGAACTTCGGCGGCGACGACACGGCCGATGCAGAACGGCCGCTGAATGAAGGGCAGCTGCCGTTCGAGCAGCTCCACATGGCCGAATTCGGCGTCGCGGCCGAATCGATCGTCGCAGGACGGACGCTCCGCGAGATCGACTTCCGCCGCCGCTACGGCGTCACGGTCGTGGCCATCCGCCGCGGCGAACGCCGGCTGCAACTCCCCGACGGCCATACGATGCTTTTTCCCTACGATCGTCTGACGGTCGTAGGCACCGACGAAGAGTTCCGCATCTTCCACCGCGTACTGGACGAACAGCGGTCGGAACGCAAACGCCGCCGCGAAGAGAAGACCGCCACGGCTCTGCGGATAGGTTCCTACACCCTGCCTGCCCGGTCGGCGCTCGACGGTACGACGCTCGGCGAAGCGGAGGTACGCCGCCGCGCCTCGGCGCTGGTGCTGGGCATCGAACGCCCCGAAGGGCCGGTGACGAATCCCTCCGCCGGCGAACGGCTCCGCGCGGGCGACGTAGTTTGGGCAGTGGGCGACCCGCAGCGCATGAAGCCCTTCTTCGAGGCCGTCCGGCAGGAGTAGCGCACGGGCCGCTGCCGCTCACCGACCGGTTACGATCCGTCCCAACTCGCCGAGGTCGGCGGCAATACGGGTCGCTCCGGCCCCGGTCAGCTCCGCACGGCTTCCGTAGCCCCACAGCACGCCGCACGAATCCATGCCGGCGGCGGCCGCTCCCGCGACGTCGTGGCGCCGGTCGCCGATCATCAGGCAAGTCGCCGGATCGACGCCGCCCAACCCCTGCAATACATGGGCGATCACGTCGGCTTTGGCCTGCCGGCTACCGTCGAGTTCGGCGCCGCCCACGAAGGCGAAGTAGCGCGCCAGATCGAAATGGTCGAGAATGCGCCGGGCGAACACGACCGGTTTCGACGTGGCGACCGCCAGCGTAAGTCCGGATGCGCACAAACGTTCGAGCAGCTGCGGCATTCCGTCGTAGAGGCGGTTCTCGCGCCAGCCCCGTTCGCTGAAATATTCGCGCATCAGGCGGATCGCCTCGGGGATGCGTCCGTCGTCGAAGCCGTAGAACTCGCGGAACGACTCGGCCAGCGGCGGCCCGATGAAGGGCGTCAGGCTGCGCAGGTCGGTCACCTCGATGCCGAAATGGCGCAGGGAGTACTGCACCGATCGTGTGATCCCCTCCATGGGGTCGGTCAGCGTACCGTCAAGGTCGAACAGCAGGTGGGTGTAGGTCGTTTTCATCCGTATGTTTCGCGTAAGGTAAAAGGCGGCAGGAAAATTCAGGCAGCTGTATACAACTCTGCACCCCGTCGGTTTTCCGAGCCGCTGCACACGACCGACTGTCGGAGCATTCGCGGCAAAGCCGCGTTTGCAGATCGGCCCCGCCCGGGCAAGGCTTCGGACAAAGCCCGCTTTGGAGAAGCGGCGGTGCAAAACGGGATATAGCCGCCTTGATTCAAATCATCCGCACGAATATTCCGGCATCCGTCACCGGAGGCGGTAACGTACCTGAGCGGATCAGCCGAGGATCGGCTTCTCGTAAGCCAGCCGCACGGCTTCGTAACGCACCTTGCCCCGACAGGCGAACCCCTCCCTCACGAGCAGCGCACGCATGAGCCCGTTGTCGGGATGCGTGTCGATGCGGAACGAGCGGATGCCGCGCACGAGCGCCTCGCGGGCGGCTTCGCGCAGCAACGCGGCGGCAACTCCCCGCCGCACGAAGCGCTCGCCCACGACCAGCCGGTGCACCGCCACATAAGGCCCTTCGGCGGCCCAGCTGCCCTCCTCGATCCGGTCGTAGGCCGGTTCGCCGTCGAAGACGAAGGCGGCGTAGGCGGCCGCCGCACCGTCGATGCGCACGATGCGTCCGTCGCCGCGCAGCAGGTCGCGCCGGATCGTCTCCGGCGAGGGATAGCCGTCCTGCCACTGGTCGACGCCCTGACGGGCCAATGCCGCGCGCCCCTGGGCGACGAGTTCGATGACGGCCTGCAAATCGGCCTCGGTTGCGGGGAGAATCACCATGTTCCGGAGTATTCGTTCGAGGGGCGAAATTAGTGAAAAATCGCCGTTTTCTGTGGCGGGAACCGAACAAAATTACTACCTTTGCGGCGGAATACAGTTACACGTTCAACGAATTTCAATAAAATTTAACGGTTATGATTTATTCACACGAAGTGCAACAGATGTGTTGCGTTAAGAAGGGTGCAAATCACGAATCCGCACCGATCCCCGAAGAGGGCAAGTGGGTTGTAGCCAAGGAGATCAAGGACATATCGGGTTTGACGCACGGTGTGGGCTGGTGCGCACCCCAGCAGGGTGCCTGCAAGTTGACGCTCAACGTCAAGGACGGCATCATCCAGGAGGCGCTCGTCGAGACGATCGGCTGCTCGGGCATGACGCATTCGGCCGCCATGGCATCGGAGATCCTGCCGGGCAAGACCATCCTCGAAGCGCTCAACACCGACCTGGTCTGCGACGCGATCAATACGGCCATGCGCGAGCTGTTCAAGCAGATCGTCTACGGTCGTACCCAGTCGGCCTTCTCGGAGGGCGGCCTGGTCATCGGCGCTTCGCTCGAAGACCTGGGCAAGGGCCTGCGCAGCCAGGTGGGCACGATGTTCGGCACGCTGGCCAAGGGCACGCGCTACCTCGAAATGGCCGAAGGCTACTGCACCCGCATGGCGCTCGACGAGAACGACGAGGTGATCGGCTACGAGTTCGTGCATCTGGGCAAGTTCATGGATTTCGTGAAGAAGGGCATCGATCCCAAGGAGGCGCTCGAAAAGGCCAAGGGCTGCTACGGTCGTTTCGCCGAGGCCAAGAAGTACATCGATCCGCGTCACGAATAACCGTTGTTTAACCGAATAATAAGAAATTGAGATATGGCAAGTTTGTTTGAAAGCTACGAGCGCAGAATTGATAAAATCAACGCTGTACTTGCTCAGTACGGGATAAACGGCGTGGAAGACGCGAAGGCGATCTGTGCCGAGAAGGGGCTCGATCCCTACAAGACCTGCGAGGAGACGCAGCCGATCTGCTTCGAGAACGCCAAGTGGGCCTATGTCGTAGGCGCCGCCATCGCCATCAAGAAGGGCTGCAAGAATGCGGCCGACGCCGCCGAGGCGATCGGCGAGGGGTTGCAGGCGTTCTGCATTCCCGGATCGGTAGCCGACGACCGCAAGGTGGGCATCGGCCACGGCAACTTGGCCGCACGTCTGCTGCGCGAGGAGACGCAGTGCTTCGCCTTCCTGGCCGGCCACGAATCGTTCGCCGCAGCCGAGGGCGCCATCAAGATCGCCGAAATGGCCAACAAGGTGCGCAAGAATCCGCTGCGCGTGATCCTCAACGGCCTGGGCAAGGACGCCGCACAGATCATTTCGCGCATCAACGGCTTCACCTACGTGCAGACCAAGTTCGACTACTACACGGGCGAGCTGGCGATCGTCAAGGAGACCCCCTATTCGACCGGACTTCGCGGCAAGGTACGCTGCTACGGCGCCGACGACGTGCGCGAGGGCGTGGCCGTGATGTGGAAGGAGGACGTCGACGTGTCGATCACGGGCAACTCGACCAACCCGACCCGCTTCCAGCACCCCGTCGCCGGCACCTACAAGAAGGAGCGCGTGCTGGCC
>OJRX01001030.1_pt1 | contig 31242 bp, 33 predicted proteins | sample 1599301 | NCBI WGS metagenome assembly OJRX01 (sample SAMN04168656, study PRJEB22393) | human gut metagenome | biome: human gut microbiome; feature: stool | host: Homo sapiens | collected 2014-03-17 | reverse complement strand
TTGCAGCCTATACCGTTATCCTCTGTTTCTCCCTGTTCAAATCCGGCGCACTGGCGAAGTCGATTTTCTCCGCGCATTAGCGGCGTGTCAAGGGCAGGGTGGAGATTTTCAGAGCGAAGCGGCGAAAATACGACCCGACCTTGACGCGGATAACCCCCATATAATACGGGCGGGCAAAGGGCATAGATTGACCTTTGCCTTGATTACCCTTATGGAAAATTACAGCAACACCAAACCCAGAGAAAGGAGGTTTTCACTTGGCGTATGTACCCGTACCCAAAGACTTATCCAAAGTCAAGACAAAAGTAGCGTTCAACCTTACCAAACGGCAGATTGTATGTTTTGCGGCGGCTCTCCTGTTCGGCTTGCCGCTTTTCTTTCTGCTCAAAGACAGCACAGGCACAAGCCTTGCGTCTATGGCTATGATTGCTGTCATGCTGCCCTGTTTCCTGTTCGCCATGTATGAAAAGCATGGACAGCCCCTTGAAGTAGTGGTGAAGAACATCATTCAGACGAAATTCATAGCCCCCAAAGAACGACCATACAGGACAGACAACTTTTATTCCGTCTTAGAACGGCAGAGAAAACTTGAAAAGGAGGTATCAGCGATTGCAAAAGGAAACACGAAGAAACAGCGCGGCGGGAAGCGCAAAGCCTAACCCGCCCCGCAAGCTCACCCGCGCCGAGAAAAAGCAGATTGCGGAAATCATCAGACAGGCAAAGGGCGACGGGAAAGCGCACACCGCGCAGCAGACAATCCCCTATATCCAGATGTACCCGGACGGTATCTGCAAGGTTACGGGACGGAAATATTCAAAGACCGTCGCCTTTGAAGATATTAACTATCAGCTTGCACAGGCAGACGACAAGACCGCCATTTTTGAGAACTGGTGCGACTTCCTCAACTACTTTGACGCTTCCGTTTCGGTGCAGCTCTCTTTCATCAATCAGGGGACGCAGCGCGGCGAAGCGGAAAAGGCGGTCAATATCCCGGCACAGGAGGACGCTTTCAATTCTATCCGCACAGAATACCGGGATATGCTGAAAAACCAGCTTGCAAAGGGCAACAACGGGCTTGTCAAAGCAAAATATATCACCTTTGCCATTGAAGCCGACAGTCTGGGCGCGGCGAAATCCCGCCTTGCCCGTATCGAAACGGACGTACTCAACAACTTTAAGCTCTTGGGCGTGTCTGCCCGCCCCATGACAGGCTATGAACGCCTTAAAATGCTGCATGGCATTTTCCACCCGGAGGGCGGGCAGTTTTCCTTTGATTTTTCATGGCTTGCCCCGTCCGGGCTTTCCACAAAGGACTTTATCGCCCCGTCCTCTTTCCGTTTTGGCGAGGGGCGTTACTTCCGCATGGGGCGCAAAATCGGCGCGGTTTCATTCCTTGAAATCCTTGCCCCGGAATTAAACGACCGTATCTTATCCGACATTCTGGACTTGGAAACGGGCGTTATCGTCAATCTGCATATCCACAGTATCGACCAGACCGAAGCCATAAAGACAATCAAGCGCAAGATTACCGACCTTGACAAAATGAAAATCGAGGAACAGAAGAAAGCGGTACGCAGCGGCTATGACATGGATATTATACCGTCCGACCTTGCCACTTTCGGCAGCGAAGCGAAAAATCTCTTACAGGACTTGCAGAGCCGCAACGAGCGTATGTTTCTGCTCACTTTCCTTGTGGTGAACATGGCGGACACGAAGCGGAAACTGGAAAATGACGTATTCGCGGCGGCGGGCATTGCACAGAAGAACAACTGCGCCTTAACCCGCCTTGACTACCAACAGGAAGCGGGGCTTATGTCCTCTGTACCGCTTGGGGAGAACCTTATCCCCATTCAAAGGGGGCTTACCACGTCAAGCACCGCTATCTTTATCCCCTTTATCACACAGGAGCTTTTTCAATCTGGCGCGGCTTTGTACTACGGCTTAAACGCCCTGTCTAACAACATGATACTCTGCGACCGCAAGCAGCTAAAGAACCCCAACGGCTTAATCTTGGGTACGCCGGGAAGCGGGAAATCCTTTGCAGCCAAACGGGAAATGACAAACGCTTTCCTCATTACCGACGACGACATAATTATCTGCGACCCGGAAGCAGAGTATTTTTCCCTTGTGCAGCGGCTTGACGGGCAAGTGATACGCTTGTCGCCTACGGGCAAGGGCATTGACGGGAAGCCCCAGTATGTGAACCCTATGGATATTAACCTCAATTACAGCGAGGACGACAGCCCCCTTGCGCTGAAATCCGACTTTATCCTCTCCCTCTGCGAGCTTGTCATAGGCGGCAAGGAGGGCTTGCAGCCCGTCGATAAGACCGTCATTGACCGCGCCGTTAGGAACGTGTACCGCCCTTTCCTTGCAGACCCCGCCCCGGAGAAAATGCCGATTTTGGGCGACCTCTACGACGAGCTTTTGAAGCAGCCGGAGCCGGAAGCGGCGCGTATCGCGTCGGCGTTGGAGCTGTATGTTTCCGGGAGCCTTAACGTCTTTAACCACAGGACGAATGTAGAGCTTTCAAACCGCCTTGTCTGCTTTGACATCAAGCAGCTTGGAAAGCAGCTCAAAAAGTTAGGTATGCTCATTGTGCAAGACCAGGTATGGAACCGCGTCACTATCAACCGGGCAGAAAGGAAATCCACCCGATACTACATGGACGAATTTCATCTTCTCTTGAAAGAGGAACAGACCGCCGCCTATTCCGTCGAAATCTGGAAGCGTTTCAGAAAATGGGGCGGCATACCTACAGCAATCACGCAGAACGTCAAAGACCTTTTGGCAAGCCGCGAAGTGGAGAATATCTTTGAGAACAGCGATTTTGTCCTTATGCTCAATCAGGCGGCGGGCGACCGGGCTATCCTTGCGAAGCAGCTCAATATCTCCCCGCAGCAGATGAAATATGTCACCCATACCGAAGCGGGCGAGGGGCTTATCTTCTACGGGAACGTGGTGCTGCCCTTTGTAGACCGCTTCCCGAAAGACACCGAGCTTTACCGGGTAATGACGACGAAGCCGGAGGAAGTGGGCGAAGCATGAACGGGCTGAAAACTGACACAATCATCAACCGGGACGCGCTCTATGCCTTGCGGGAGCTTCCAGAGGAAAGCGTACACTGTTGCGTCACAAGCCCGCCCTACTATGCACTTAGGGATTACGGGCTTGACGCGCAGATTGGGCGGGAGGACACGCCGGAGCAGTACATTGACAGGCTGACCGAAGTTTTCCGCGAGCTGCGCCGGGTACTGCGTTCAGACGGTACACTCTGGCTGAACATTGCGGACACCTACTGCGGCACAGGAAATAAAGGCTACCATGCAGACCCGAAGAACCCCAAAGGGAGGAACGGGCAAGCCGTATCAATCGCAAGACAGGCGGCGGGCTGCAAGCAAAAGGATTTAATCGGTATCCCTTGGCTTTTAGCCTTTGCCCTACGCGCTGACGGGTGGTATTTACGGAGCGACATTATCTGGCAGAAAGAAAACCCCATGCCGGAGAGCGTGAAAGACCGCCCTACCCGCTGCTATGAACATATCTTTCTGCTTACGAAGTCAAAGAAATATTTCTATGACGCAGCCGCCATAGCCGAGCCGTTAGCCCCCACAACGGCGGCGCGGTACCGCACCGGGCGCAGCGCGGGACAGAAATATGCGGACGAAGTACCCGGACAGGGGAAAGTACAGGGGCTTAACCGGGCGCGAAGCGGCAGCTACTACGACGAAGCCCTCATGCCGACCATGCGGAACAGGCGGGACGTGTGGCTTATCAATACCGTTCCCTACAAGGGCGGGCATTTCGCCGCGTTCCCGCCAAAACTTGCCGAAACCTGTATCAAGGCGGGCTGTCCGAAAGGCGGCGTTGTGCTTGACCCCTTTTTCGGCAGCGGCACGACGGGGGCAGCCGCAAAGCAGCTTGACAGGCATTATATAGGCATTGAGATAAACGCCGAGTATTGCGCCCTTGCAAGGGCGCGGATTGGAGGGACAGACACATAAAACAATATAAGGCGCGTGAAAAAGTCACGCAGAAAATGACCCGCGAGGGGGCTGTCGAGGTAAACGCCGCTACCGGGAAAAAGAAACGTATCAGCAAGCGGATAAGGGACGCGGACTTTGCAAAGACCGAAGCCCCACCGCAGCCGGAACAGGCAGCGCAGCCCCTACCGGGCGGCGCAACTTCCCCGCCCTTAACCGACACGCCGCCGCTTCCCCATGCGCCGGGGGCAGAACGGGAACAGGACACCGCAGCAGCCGAGCGCGTCTTGGAACGTATCGACGGGGCGCGTACCAGAAAGGCGAGCAAAAAGGCGGCGAGGAAAGCACAGGCAGAAGCCACAGCAAAAGAAAAATCTTCCCGCTTGCAGTTTACCGACGAGGAACGGGCAACGCCGGAGCTTGAAAGGTATATCCGAAAATCGGACAAAGCAGCCGACCGTCTGGACGCGGCAAAGGCGGCTATCCCCAAAGAAAAGAAACTTGTACGGGAGCGCACCTTTGATGAAGCCACCGGGAAAGGCAAGACCCGCCTACATTTTGAGGAACAGGAAAAGCCCATAGGAAAGAATAAGCCCCACAATAACCCGCTATCCCGCCCCGCACAGGAAGCGGGTATTTTCGTCCACAACAAGATACATTCCGTTGAAAAGGACAATTCCGGCGTTGAGGGGGCGCACAAATCCGAAGAACTGGCAGAGCGCGGCGCAAAGTACGGGGCGCGGAAAGTCAAGGAGGGCTACCACAGCCACAAGCTCAAACCCTACCGGGCGGCGGCAAAGGCAGAGAAAGCGGCGTTCAAGGCGAATGTGGATTTCCAGTACCACAAAGCACTACATGACAATCCGCAGATTGGGGGCAACCCCCTTTCCCGCTTCATGCAGAAACAGCAAATCAAGCGGCAGTATGCAAAGGCGGCAAGGAAAAGCGGAGCAAAAACGGCACAGAAAGCCGCAGAGAACACCCGCAAGGCAGCGAAGAAAACAGCCGAGGAAACAAAGAAAGCGGCGGCGTTTGTGGCAAGGCACCCGGCGGGCGTATGTATCGCCGTTGCCGCGCTGCTCTTATTCATCATGGTATCGGCGGGGCTTTCCTCTTGCGGCTCTATGTTCTCCGGCTTGATGAACGGCATTGTCGGGACTTCCTACACGTCGGAGGACAGCGACCTTGTGGCGACGGAAAACAACTACGCCGCAAAGGAAAACGAGCTTCAGCAGAGGATTGACAATATCGAGCGCGACAATCCGGGCTATGACGAATACCGTTACGACCTTGACAGTATCGGGCATAACCCCCATGAATTAGCGTCCTACCTCACCGCCCTTTTCCAGACCTACACCCCGCAGAGCGCACAGGCAGAAATAAACCGCGTCTTTGCCATGCAGTACACCTTGACGCTGACGGAAGAAATTGAAGTACGCCACAGGACGGAAACCCGCACAGGAACGCGCACCGTCACCGACCCGGAAACGGGGGAAACCTCTACGGAAACCTACGAATACGAGGTTGACGTTGCCTATAACTATTACATTCTGAACGTGAAGCTGACGAACAAGCCTGTTTCCGAGATTGCGGAGGAACTTCTAACGCCGGAACAGCTTGAAATGTACCGCGTCTATCTGGAAACAAGCGGCAACAAACCGCTGATTTTTGGCGGCGGTTCTCCCGATACGGGCGCGTCCGAGGATTTGAGCGGCGTACAGCTTGTGAACGGCACACGCCCCGGCAACACCGCCATTGTAGAGCTTGCAAAGCGGCAGGCCGGAAACGTGGGCGGGCGTCCTTATTGGAGCTGGTACGGATTTAACAGCCGCGTGGAATGGTGCGCCTGTTTCGTTTCATGGTGCTACGGACAGGCGGGGCTATCAGAGCCGCGCTTTGCCGGGTGCCAGTCACAGGGCGTACCGTGGTTCCAGTCACGCGGGCAATGGGGCGCAAGGGGCTATGCGAATATCGCCCCCGGCGACGCTATCTTTTTCGACTGGGACGGGGACGGGAGCGCAGACCATGTAGGGCTTGTTATCGGGACGGACAGGGAGCGCGTCTATACCGTTGAGGGCAATTCCGGCGACGCCTGCAAGATAAAGAGCTATCCCGTTGACTATGGCTGTATCAAGGGCTACGGCTTAATGAATTGGAACTAAAAACTGAAAATCTGAAAGGAGAAATTGATTTATGGCTATGAACAAGATTGAACGTATCGACAAAGAGATTGCAAAGACCCGCGAGAAAATCACCGAGTACCAGAACAGATTAAGGGGGCTTGAAGCGCAGAAAACCGAAGCGGAAAATCTGCAAATCGTACAGCTTGTGCGCTCCATGCGCCTTTCCCCGCATGAGCTTTCCGCTATGCTTTCCGGGGGCGGTATTCCGGGCATGGAAGCCGCGCCGGACTACCCCGCAGAACCCGCAGACCACGACACCGAAGAAATGGAGGACACCGAGAATGAATAAGAAAATCCTTAGAACCTTGACCGCACTCTGCGCCGCCCTTGTACTTATGGGCGGCTTTTCCGTCACCGCCTTTGCACAGACCCCGGAGGGACAGGACGACACCGACGACAGCGGCGTTGTCTATGAGGAACCCCAAAAGGAAGAACCCCTTACCCCGGACGGGAACGCGACCCTTGTAGACAATTTCGGCGGCAACAAGCAGCTTATCACAGTGACGACCAAAAACGGCAATTACTTCTATATCCTCATTGACCGGGACGACGAGGGCGAGAACACCGTACATTTCCTTAATCAAGTGGACGAAGCCGACCTTATGGCACTCATGGAGGACGGAAGCACCGAAGCAGCCCCGCCCGCCGTTTGCAGTTGTACCGAGAAATGCGAAGCCGGGAAAGTGAATGTGAGCTGCCCCGTCTGCAAGGACAACATGACCGCTTGCAGCGGCAAGGAAGCGGAGCCGGAAACCGAGGAACCGCCGGAGCAGCCCAAAGAAAAAGGCAATGCGGGCGGGCTTGTGCTTTTCCTTGTCGTGGCACTTCTTGGCGGCGGGGGCGCGTTCTATTATTTTAAGTTTATTAGACGCAAGCAGAACGTCAAGGGCGGCACCGACCTTGAAGATTTCGATTTTGACGACTACGACGAGGACGAGCCGGAGCCGGACGACGGGGAGGGCTTGGACGTTCCCGAAGATGAAGAAGCGGAGGACGGGGACGCATGACGCTTTTCACCGAGAACCCTTTAGAAAGAATGATGATACAAAGACCCACCGGGCGGCGTGACAATGCGCCGCCCGTTCCAAAATCCCCGGCGTGTATGCGCTGCCCTTATAAGGCGCAATCCCCCTGTATCGGCTATTGTCTGAAACAGGCACAGGAGAAGAAGCATACTGCGCCGGAACGCTGAAAGGAGGATTTTTTCATGGCACTTAGACTTGTGATTGCAGAAAAGCCGAGCGTGGCGCAGACTATCGCCGCCGCGCTTGGCGTTAAGGGAAAACAGGACGGATATATCGAGGGCGGCGGCTACCTCATTTCATGGTGCGTCGGGCATTTGGTACAGCTTGCGGAAGCCGCCGCCTACGGGGAGCAGTACAGGAAATGGCAGCTTGACAGCTTACCCATTCTGCCGGAGGAATGGCAGTACGCCGTTGACCCGGACAAGGGGAAGCAGTTTGCGACCTTAAAGGAGCTTATGCACCGCACCGACGTTTCGGAAGTGGTGAACGCTTGCGACGCGGGGCGCGAGGGAGAATTGATATTCCGCTTTGTCTACGAAGTGGCGGGCTGCAAGAAGCCCATGCGCCGCTTGTGGATTTCCTCAATGGAGGACGGGGCAATCAAGGCGGGCTTTGCTTCCCTCAAAGACGGGCGGGAATACGACGCGCTCTTTGCGTCTGCCCTCTGCCGCGCAAAGGCTGACTGGCTTATCGGCATTAACGCCACCCGGCTTTTCTCCTGCCTGTATGGAAAGACCTTGAACGTGGGGCGCGTCCAGACCCCGACCTTAAAAATGCTCACCGACCGGGACGCGGCTATCTCCCATTTCCAGAAAGAAAAATATTATCATGTGCGCCTTGATTTATCCGGCGCGGAAGCGGCAAGCGAAAGGATTTCAGACAAGGCAGAAGCCGCCGCGCTGAAAGGGGCTTGCGAAACAGAAACGGCGGTATGCGTTTCCCTTACCAGAGAGAAGAAAACCGCAGCCCCGCCGAAGCTCTTTGACCTTACCTCTTTGCAGCGGGAAGCGAACCGCATTTTCGGCTACACCGCGAAGCAGACCCTTGACCTTGCACAAGCCCTTTATGAAAAGCAGCTGTTGACTTATCCGAGGACGGACAGCAGCTTCCTCACCGACGACATGGGCGATACCGCAGCGGGCATTATCACGCTGCTTTGTGAAAAGCTCCCCTTTATGGCGGGCGTGGGCTTCACACCGGGGATTGCAAAGGTATTAGACAGCAAGAAAGTATCAGACCACCACGCAATCATTCCCACTATGGAGCTTGCAAAGGCTGACCCGGACGCGCTGCCGGAAAGTGAGAGAAATATCATCACCCTTGCGGGGGCGCGTCTGCTCTTTGCCACCGCCGAGCCGCATATCTTTGAAGCGGTTACGGCGGTTTTCTCATGCGCTGATACGGAGTTTACGGCGCGGGGAAAGACGGTGCTTTCTGACGGGTGGAAAGAGATTGAACACAGATACCGGGCGACGCTGAAAGATAAACCCGACCCGGAGGACGGGGAAAATGAGGGTGTGACGCTGCCGGAGCTTTCCGAGGGACAGAGCTTTGAAAAACCCGCCGCAAAAGTAACGGAGCATACCACAACGCCGCCGAAGCCCCACAGCGAAGCGTCGCTTCTCTCTGCTATGGAACGCGCCGGGAACGGGGACACCGACCCGGAGGCAGAACGCCGGGGGCTTGGCACTCCCGCCACCCGCGCCGCAGTCATTGAAAAACTGGTAAAGGGCGGCTTTGTGGAACGCAAGGGGAAGCAGCTTATCCCTACCCAAAACGGAAACAGCCTTATCTGTATTCTGCCGGATAACCTCACTTCCCCGCAGCTTACCGCAGAATGGGAAAACAATCTGACGCAGATAGCAAAGGGAGCCGCAGACCCCGGAGAATTTCTGTCCGGCATTGAAGCTATGGCGCGGGAGCTTGTGCAGACACACGCCGCAGCACTGGACGGGAAAAAGGATTTATTCAGAGAGGAAAAGCCCTCTATCGGGAAATGCCCCCGTTGCGGTTCCCCCGTTCATGAGGGGAAGAAAAACTACTATTGCAGCAACAAAGAATGTGCCTTTGTCATGTGGAAGAATGACCGCTTTTTCGAGGAACGCAAGACCGCTTTTTCCGCGAAGATTGCCGCCGCGCTCCTTAAATCCGGCAAGGCGAATGTGAAGAAGCTCTACTCCCCGAAAACAGGCAAGACCTACGACGGAACTATCGTTTTAGCCGATACTGGCGGGAAATACGTCAACTACCGTATCGAAGTGCAGAAGAACTAAAAACTTGAATAGCAAGCATAGGAAGCGGGTACCCACTTCCGTAAATCCCCGTTGCGACGCTGACGCGCCGGACGGGGATTTTGCTTGTTGGGAAGTTTCCCAAACCCTCTTTTGCGGAGGGCTTCACCCTCTGAAAATCTTCAAAAAACTTTGGCAGAAATGCGGGTGTGCCGTAGTAGGCTATGCAGCCAAAAAATGCAGCTTATGACGCTGCCGCAGAGAAAGGAGGTTTTTCACTATGGCAAGTTTACGGGACACCGTAAAGGACTATCAAGACGAGCTTAGGGACGGTATCGCATGGGTGGCGTTCTGGAAACAGGGGCGTTCATGGAACGCGGAATATTTTCATCTTGATATGGACGATACGCTCTACCCGGAGGACAGGAGCCGGTTAGAGGAAATCAAAAGCATTGACCCCGCCGCCGTTATCTTAAACGGCTACTATTGCGGGCATTTAGGCGAGGACATGAGCCTTGACGAGCTGACCGCCGGAGTGCGTTACCACTACGAAAACAGCATGAACGACATTGACGGTTTTATCGGAGCGCATGACGACAGGCTTCCCCCGGAGGTTATCGAGGAAGCGAGGGCAGCCGCCCATGAAGCGGGGCTTCCCTTTTCCGAAAAGCCCTACCGGGACGGGGAGGATTTTAACCCCTATGTATTTGACGGGAGCATGAGCATTGAGGATTTTGAGCTTATGCACCGCATGATTGAAAAAGAAAGGAGCGAACAAATGGCAGAACCGATTTTAAGCGGCTATCTTTCCAATCTTGGGAAGTACACCGAGGGCAGACCCGCGGGCGAATGGGTGACATTCCCCACGACTGCCGAACATCTGAAAGAAGTCTTTGACCGTATCGGGATTGACTTCAAGCACTATGAGGAATGGCATTTCACAGAATTTCAATCCACTATCCCCGGCTTGACGGAGCATTTAAGCGAGTATTCCCACCCCGACGAGCTGAACTATTTAGGGAAGCTCTTGGAAATGCAGTTTGACGACGACCGGGAGAAATTCATTGCAGCCATTGAATACGGCGACCATGCCGACAGCTTACAGGACATTATCAACCTTGCACAGAACCTTGACTGCTACTGGATTTATCCGTCCGTCCACAATGAAGAAGAATACGGGCGTTATCTGGTTGATGAACTGGAAGAACCGGAACTTCCCGAAGAAGCGAAAAAGTATTTCATGTATGAGGAATACGGGCGGGACGCTTCCATTAACGACGACGGTATGTTTACCGAAAAGGGCTATATCTACAACAACCGCAACACCTTTACAGAATGGTACGACGGGCGCGACGTGCCGGAGGAATACCGGGTAACGCCGCAGCCGCCAGTACAGGAAAAGGAACAGGCAGACCTTGACGCTTCCGCAGCCATACCGACCGCCGCCACAGAGCAGCCCCCGGTTCTCCCGATTATCCTATCTTCTGAAAAGCCCGCCGACAAAATGAAAGAGATTACCGACCGACTGGAACAGGGCATTTTGGGGATTTATGAAAGCGACCGCTACGCCGATTATCTGCGTACCATGTCAAAGTTTCACAATTACAGCTTTAACAATACAATCCTTATCGCCATGCAAGGCGGCAATCTTGTGAAAGGCTATAAGCAATGGGAAAAGGAATTTGACCGCCATGTAAAGCCCGGAGAAAAAGCTATCAAGATACTTGCGCCGTCCCCGTTTACCGTCAAGAAACAGGTGGAAAAAATCGACCCGGACACCCAAAAGCCTGTTTTCGATAAGGAGGGGAAACCTGTTACCGAGGAAAAGGAAATCAAGATACCCGCCTTTCGTGTAGTATCTGTCTTTGATATTTCACAGACCGAGGGAAAGGAGCTTCCTGCCCTTACCTATGAGCTGACGGGCAACGTGGAACAATACAAGGATTTTTTCGCTGCCCTTGAAAAGACTTCCCCCTTTGCTATGGGATTTGAAGCACTAAGCGGCGGCGTAAAAGGACGCTGCAATTATGAGGAAAAGCGTATCATCATCAACGAGGGTATGGACGAATTGCAGAATATCAAGACCGCAATCCATGAAATCGCCCACGCCACGCTGCATGATACCGCCCTTGCCATGCCGGAACGCCCCGACCGCCGCACCCGCGAGGTACAGGCGGAAAGCGTCGCCTATGCTGTCTGCCAACATTACGGGCTTGATACGTCGGACTATTCTTTTGGATATATCGCCGGGTGGAGCAGCGGAAAAGAACTTGCAGAACTGAAAGGCTCTCTTGAAACAATCCGCAGCACCGCCGCAAAGCTGATTGATACCATAGACGGGCATTTTGCAGAAATCCAAAAGGCACAGGATAAGGAACAGACCACCGAACAGGCGCAGCCCGCACAGGAAGCCGCCAAACAGCCCGAAGCAGAAGCAGACGCGCCGGAGCTTCCCGAAGAAACAGCCACAGTACAGGAAAAAGAAGCACAGCCGGAACAGGCTGTACCCGCCCCTTATTACACTATCAATGAAGCTGCCGCCAAACGTGCAAAGGATATGAACAGCTTTTCCGATTATAAGCAAGGCAGCGCGACGGCTGAATACAGGCATTATGTTGATGAAGCCGTACAAATCGCAGAAAGGCAGAAACAGCGGGTAGACCCGATGTACCATGAGAAAATCGACAGCCTGCTTGACACCTACGCCCGGAAACTGGCGGCGAACATGAACAAAGGCTATGAGATTGACGCGCGTGTTCCCTCTATCCTGATTGCGGGCGGCTCTAACTTTCCCACAAGGAAGAAAGAAAAGCAGAACGCAGCCCGCGACAGCAATTACCGGGAATGGCAGGACATACAAGGGCTTCTTGATAAAATCCGCAGTACCGGCATGGGCGGTATCAGCGCAGACGACCCGCAGGCAGTACAGAAATTAGAAAAGAAACTGGAAAGCCTTGAAAAATCACAGGAAACCATGAAAGCCGTAAACGCCTATTACCGCAAGCATAAGACCCTTAACGGCTGCCCGCATTTACCGCCGGAGGAACTGGAAAAACTGAAAGCAGACATGGCGAGCAGTTGGCATTTGGAGGACAAGCCCTTTGCGACTTGGGCGTTATCCAACAACAGCGCAGAAATCCGGCGCGTGAAAGACCGTATCAAATCCCTTTCACAGCAAAAAGAAATCGGTTTTGTGGGTTGGGAATTTGACGGCGGCAAGGTGGAAGCAAACACCGAAGCGAACCGACTGCAAATCTTCTTTGAGGATAAGCCGGACGAAGCCACGCGGGAAGCCTTAAAAAGTAATGGCTTCCGTTGGTCGCCAAAAGCAGGGGCATGGCAGCGGCAGCTTACCAGTAACGCCTATTATGCGGCTGATTATGTGAAAGCCATTGCACCCCTTACCGGGGAAAAGCCGACCGAGATACAGCGGGCGCATATCCGGCAGCAAAAGGTAGCTGCACAGGAACAACCCGCACAGGAGCAGCCGGAACAGAAAGCCCCACAAGATAAAGACACTTTTTCCATTTATCAGATAAGGGGCGGGGACGAAACAAGGGACTTGCGTTTTGAGCCTTACGACCGTCTGATTGCCACAGGACACAGGGTAGACCCAAAAAACTATGCCCTTGTCTATTCCGCAGAGCTTACGCCGGGGACTTCCCTTGAAGATATTTACACCCGCTTTAATATCGACCACCCGAAAGATTTTAAGGGACACAGCCTTTCCGTTTCCGACGTGGTAGTGCTTCATCAGAACGGACAGGACGCGGCGCATTATGTAGATAGTTTCGGCTACAAGGAAGTGCCGGAGTTTTTGCAGGAGCAGACACAACAGCCGGAAAAGATAAACCCGCTAAAGCACGTCGAGGACACAATCGAGCAGAACGACAACAACTTTGACGGTATCATCAACAACACCCCTACGGTTGACGAACTGGAAGCAAAGGTAAAAGCCGGGGAACAGATTTCCCTTGTTGACCTTGCAGAAGCGATTAAGGCAGACAAAGAACGCGGCAAAGAAAAGCCCTCTATCCGGGCGCAGCTTAAAGCTGACAAAGAACGGACGGGGAAAAAGAAGAACGCAAAGCAGAAGTCGCAGGACTTGGAAAGGAGCTGACACATGAGCAAATTAAATAAATTTGAAGATGTAGACGTGTTCGCTTCCCTCGATGCGATTATGAAGCAGAATACAGGCTTTTACCAAAGCGATTTTGATATTGACAGGGAGATTATCGCAAAAACGGCGGCAAGCGCAAGTAAAGAGGATAAGACCCTCTTATGGTTTTGCCGCCCGTCCGGGACGCATTGCTTCCGGGAGCGTGACGTTTTCCTAAAGGACACCGCGCCCCATAATACCTGGCGTTTTTACATGGAGCAGACAAGCGACCGTATTCTTGCCTATGCAATCGAGCTGACAGGCAAGGAGCATGGAAAAATCAAGGGCAATCTGTATGAACTTGACTATTCCCGCCATTATGAGCGCGTCAAAGAAAAAGGGCTGCCCGCCGATACGGTAAAGCTGATTTATGAGCGCGGGGAGCAGATGATACCCGCCGGACAGTATTTCAACGGAAGCCCAGACCCGCAGTTTGGGAAGTTTGAACGCTTTGAAGCCATACCCAACGACCCGGACGCTCTTAAATGGCTCTTACGGGAGGAACACCGCAACAGGGAGCAGCTTCCACCGGGAGATTTTAAGGCCCATATCGCCGCATTGCATGACGGACTGATTGAAACGGAAGCACGGCGCATTGTGCGGGAAATGAAGCGGCATGACACGCCGAACAGCCCGAACAAGACCCATTTCATGGTGGAGCTTTCCCCAGCGTTCATGCAGCTTGCGAACACAAAGGACATTGACCGCCTTTTCTCCATGCTGCCTTACAAGACCCTTTCCTTTTCCAAAATCGAGGGCAGACATGGAACGTATGCGCTGATTGACAAGGGAGAGAACCGGGACAAAGAGATTAAAAAGCCCCGCCCCTCTGTCCGGGCGCAGCTTGCCGCAGACAAGAAAACAGCCGCCCCGAAAAAGTCAGCGGCAAAAAGAAAAAATCACGATTTGGAGGTATGAGCATGAATAGATTTACTGTTGAGGAAACAAACCTTTTGAGCATTTACCATGAGGGAAGCAAGGCGCAGCTTATTGAGAACATGACCGCTGCGCTGCCTTACATGGACGCGGGATTACGGGAGCTTGCAGAGCGCACCATTTCCAAAGTGAACGCGCTGACCGACGCCGAGTACAAAGAGCTTTCCGTTTATCCTGCTGATGAAGTATGACCGGGATTAAGCGGCTGACGCCGCGACAAAGCCGCAAGGTAAACACCCTTGTGAAAAAGGAGTGCTGCAACTGCGAGAATGGCAACTGTATTTTACTGGACGACGGGGACACTTGCGTATGCCCGCAGCTCATTTCCTATTCCCTGCTCTGTAAGTGGTTTCGGATTGCCGTACTTCCTCTTGATAAGCTGCTCTATGCGGAACTCTATCAGACCGAGGACAGAAAGAAATGTACCGTGTGCGGCGCGTTCTTTGCGTCCACCTCTAACAGCGTCAAATACTGCCCGGACTGTCGGAAGCGGATTACCCGCAGACAGGCAGCCGAGCGCATGAGAAAACGGCGCGCTCTTGTTACGCGGTAAGGGCGAAAAAAGCCTTGTTTTACAGGCTTCTGACAACCGTTTCCTCATAGGGCAAGGGCTTTATACCTTTTCCCTTAAAAACGGCGTTCTACTGCGTAACATTTCAGAACTGCACCCATAAGAAAACCGGGGCGCGGATAGTCTTTACTGACTGTCTGCGTCCCGGTTTTTCCTTTGCTATTTTTCCATGTTGATTTGAGGGGTTGCGCCCTTATCTGTGGTAAGTAAACGGTATATCGTAAGGGGGATATACCATGCAGCCACGACGAGCCGCCATATCAAAATGACCCCACCGATAATGCCGCCCAAAATGAAGTTGAGGGCAATGATACCCACCGTTCCGGCTATGTCATACCCATGCGGTACAAGCCATACGAACATACGGCGAATACCAAAGGGAATACCGCAGCACAGCCACACATAAAAGTAATTGGTCTGCCCGTCCTCTGTAAAGACGTTCTTAAACATGAAGAATAAAAACAATGCGATAACGGCGGGCAAAACGGTTCTCTTAAAAAAGTCTTTCCAAATTTCCCCGCGTGTCATGGTATCACTCCTTTTCTATTGGGAATTGTGGGATAGCTTCTAACAGTTTCAGTATGAGCGTTTGCCGTAAATCGTCGTCGATTTCCTCTTTTACGCTTCCGTCCGGCTGACGCTTTTTTACCATTGCAAGGCGGTTGATTTCGTCACCGTAACAAGCAAGCACTTTTTCCAACGCCCATTTTTCGCCCGCAACGGCGGCGCGTATCGTTTCATAGTCCGGCATTTCCTGTTCCATTCTCTGACACTTCCTTTGCTGAAAATGTATCACTTTGGTATGTAACTACTGTTTTTGATAGGAACTATTATATCATACAAGTATGAACAAAGCTACTCCCCGCGTTCTTTTCCTTTTTCCCGTTCCGGTTCTCTTGGCTGCCGTAAAATGCTGTCTATGTTCTGTTTGATAACGTCGTACTCTTTGACCTGTTTTTTCAGTCTGCCATAGTCGGCGTAAAGGGCTTCTTTCTGTTCCTGGAGCTTTTCATATTCCGATTGCAGCGCGGTGAGGTTCGGGAGCTTGGAAACGCCCGCCGCCTTTAATGCCTTTGCCGCTGCTTCATGCAAGATGATTTCGCGCTCATGGGCTGCCCGGTAACTGTCCTTATTTCTTGCTTTGCGGTATGCGTCATAGGCGGGTTTTGTCTTTTGGAACGTGGAAACATTCTTGATAAGCACCGCCATATCTACAAGCCGTTTTTCCGCGCTCTTTAATGCGTCTGCCGCCTGTTCGCTCTCTGTCTGTATCTCTGCGATTTTTGCGGTCAAGTCGGTGTATTGTTCAATCTTGTGTTCCGTAATAAAATTCATGGTCTTAGCTGCCTGTTTCAGATTGTGGATTTTCGCCCATTGTTCATAACCCCGGCTCTGCGCCGCCTTGATACTGTTTTCAATATCAATGAGCAGGGACACGCCGCGTTCTGTCTTGGGAGCTTTGGCGGTGCGGGTACGCTTGCCCTCTATCCGTTCCCGGATTGCTTCCTCTGTATAATCTGCGCCGAGGGTTTTCAAACGGGTAAACCGTTCCTGTCCCGGAACCAAACAGGACACATATTTTCCCCGTTTGATTGTGAAGCCTTCTGCCTGTAACCGCGCGAGCAATTCTTCAAAGTCGGACACTTGGGGGATAAGGGTATCGACGGCAAGTTTCAATTTTGCTTTGGCGGTTTTCTCTTTCTTATACACCGCATAATTCTTTCCCTTGCCGCCTTTCTCCGGCACAAGGACGGACAAGCCGTTTTCCCGGCACAGCCTGTCGCTGATGTTGCGTATTCCGTAATAGGTGCGCTTGTTGGAAACATACTTGTGGTAGTCTACAAAGTTTACCGCACAAAAAATGATGTGGTTATGGATATGCCCTTTATCTATGTGAGTGGTAAGGACGTATTCATATTGCCCCTTTGTTACCGCGTCGGCAAGCTGTTTTCCGATTTCATGGGCTTTCTCATAATCGACTTCCCCCGGCTCAAAAGATTGTATCAAATGGTGTGCGAGGTTGTTTCCTCTGTCAAGAGCTTGCGACAATGTAAATCCGAACTCAATATCTGCCGTTTCATAGCTGCACCCGAACGAGGACACCAGCATTTTCCCGTCCGTCTTGTTCGGGTTTTGGATATAGTCAAGGGCTTTTTTTAACGTGCTTTTAATAGGCTTAATCTTTGTAACCGCCATATCTCCGCAAGCACCTCCTTGATTTCTTCTATATCCTCTTGGTAGACGCTGCCCGTCGCATTGACGCGCTTTGCAATCTGATTGACATTGACCCCGATTTTCTGTATCTCCGCTGTCATAGCTTTTATGTCGGCATGGTCTATCTGAATGATATACCCGTCGATTGCCATTTTCCGCAAGTAGGCTTCCATGTTCCGGGTAGGGACGAGCTGCATTTTCTGTTCAATGAACGCCCGTTCTTCCTCTGTTACTCTGAATTTAATTTGTACTGTCCGTTTCCTGCCGTTCATCGGCTCACACTCCTTTCCATTCCGAGGGTTTGGGACACTTCCCAACAAGCAATTTTCAACCGACGCGCCGCAGCGCAGGAGGGCGAAAATACGGAAAGGGTACCCCTTTCCTATGCTTGCTAAGAAACTTTCTCCCTTTATCCCTACTACATGGAAAATCTGATTTTGCCAAAGCAGGACAAAAGAAAAACGCCGCAAACTGCGACGTTTCAAACTGCTTTTTCTATGAAGAAACGAGGGAACTTTATTCCCCCGTTATTTCGTTGTTGGCTTCCTCAATCCCTTTTGCGGTAGCTGACAGGATTTTCAAATCCTTTTCGCTCATGCCGTTGAGCATGGTATCAAGCTGACGGCGGCGTGTGGACTTTTCCTGTTCCCGTTCCGGGAAAAAGAACTGGTCTACCGATACGTCAAGCAGGGTTACAAGCTCATACAAAATCTGCAAACTTGGGTGCTGCCCGCTGTTTTCAATGGACGCGATATATCGCGGCGCAATGTTCAGCTTATCCGCTAACTGGTTGCGGGAAATTCCCTTTGCTTTTCTTGCCGCTTTGATAGCCTGTCCGAAAGCCTTAAAATCAAACTTTTCTTTGCTCTGCTTCATAATCATTTCACCCAACTACATTGTATATTTCATCTCTCTTTCAAGATATGATTACACACATCATAGTATGGATAGAAATAGAGCATATCATGTACTTGCTATTATTCGGTTATCCGAGTATAATTATATTGATAATGTTTGAAGAAAGGACGGTTACGATATGGAATATATGTCTTGTCCCGAAGCAGCGGAAAAATGGGGTATTTCTGAACGGCGTGTGCAGATACTTTGTAAAGAAAATCGAATACCTGGTGTTTCAAAAATCGGTTATATGTGGTTGATACCCAAGAGCGCAGTAAAACCATTTGATAAAAGGATAAAAAGGAGTGTAGACAATGAATGAAAAAATTTTAGTTGTAGATGATGAAAAAGAGATAGCAGATTTACTTGAAGTTTATCTTAAAAACGATAATTATATAGTACACAAATATTACAATGGAATTGAAGCATTGGAATGTATTCAGAAAACGGAAATTGATTTGGCGATATTGGACGTTATGCTTCCTGATATAGACGGATTCCGTATTTGCCAAAAAATTAGAGAAAATTATTATTTCCCTGTTATTATGCTTACAGCTAAAATTGATGATGGCGATAAAATAATGGGGCTAACAATAGGTGCCGATGATTATATAACAAAACCTTTTAATCCCCTTGAAGTCATTGCAAGAGTGAAAACACAGTTAAGACGCTATCAGAAGTATAACAATCCAACAAAAAGCAGTTTTTTCCAAAAAAGTGAATATGACATTAGAGGATTGATTATCAATAAGGACACGCATAAATGCTTTTTGTTCGGAAAAGAAATATCTTTAACTCCTATCGAGTTTTCAATCCTTTGGTATTTATGTGAACATCAAGGCAAAGTTGTTTCAACTGAGGAACTATTTGAAAATATCTGGAAAGAAAAATATTTAGATAATAACAACACCGTAATGGCACATATAGGGCGGCTTAGAGAAAAATTAAATGAACCCGCCAAAAATCCAAAATTTATCAAAACAGTTTGGGGGGTAGGTTATGAAATTGAATAAAAATGAACAAAATTATCTGCTTACAATCCTGTTTAAAAGTTATATCTTACAGAGTGTAATTTGTTCGGGAATTATCTTAGTGTGTACGGTTTCGTTAGATATGGGACTTACTTGGGTACTGGATAGATATGTGGAACATTACTACCTGATATATAGGGGACTTTATGTTTATATGGTAGGGCTTATATTATGGGTAGTTTGCATTTTGTATTTGACTTATAAACTTTTGAAAAAGGTTGTTAATTATGTCTACGAGTTACAAGCTGCAACAGGAAAACTATTTGATAAATCAGTAGATTATATTGAACTCTCACCGGAACTAAGCGAAATTGCTATCAACATAAATCGCTTAAAGCAAGAAGCAGAAAACAATGCGCGACTTGCACAGGAAAATGAACAGCGCAAGAATGATTTGATTATGTACCTTGCACATGATTTGAAAACGCCGCTTTCTTCCGTCATTGGCTATCTAACACTACTGCATGATGATGAACAACAAATATCACAGGAGTTAAGAGAAAAGTATCTTTCTATTTCTCTTGATAAAGCAGAACGTCTTGAAGATTTGATAAACGAGTTTTTTGAAATCACACGATTTAACTTATCTAACATAACATTACAATACAGCAACATAAATTTGACCCGTTTATTAGAACAACTTATCTATGAATTTAAGCCCATATTAAAGGAAAAAAATTTGAAATGTACTCTCAATAGTACAAGCGACATTATGCTACATTGCGACGCAAACAAAATACAACGTGTGTTCGATAATCTCTTGCGTAATGCGGTAATTTACAGTTATACAGATACAGAAGTTGCAATAACCACAGAACTTCAAGAGAACACTATTGTAATTACTTTTGAAAATTTTGGGAATCCTATCGCAGAAGAAAAACTAAAACTAATATTTGAGCAGTTTTACCGAGTTGACACATCAAGAAATACTACAAGTGGTGGTGCCGGATTGGGACTTGCGATTGCGAAACATATTGTAGAACTACATAAGGGGACTATTGTTGCTCATAGTAAAGACGAGTGTATAAAATTTATAGTTACACTTCCACTTTCGTAGGAAAATCGTAAGAAATTCCGTAGCAAAAAAGAGGATTTTCTTGCGAACAATCATCAAAATTAAGGCTTTTATTTTGATACAATTATTGTATCAAGGTGAAAGCCTTTTATCTTTAAACGAAATATAATATACAATAACAAGGAGGTATGTTGGTGAAATACCAAAATCGAATTATGGCGTTACCTATGCTATGTATGATAATAATTGTGTTATCTGCCTGTTGTTTTGACGAGCAGAAAAATGAAACCAGTAACGTAAATCCAAAAGTACAATCCGTTGAAACGGTATCCGTTACTCGCGGTAATCTTACTCCAACGGTATCTGCTCACACAACTATTATTCCGGCTTTGGATTTTGTTTTATGTTCTTCTGTTGAGGGTACTTTTGAAGCCTGTTCCTCAGCCGGCAACAAAATTACTGAGGGTGGTGTGATTGGGAAAGTATCTGAAGAAGAAATAAAATCCCCAGTTGACGCAACGATTCTTTCTATTATCTCATCTAATGAGAGTGTTCCCAAAAATTATCCCTTAGCAACAGCTAAGTACACAGGTTTTGCTCTCAATATTGAAGCTGAAAATTTTTTGAAAATATTGCCGGAAAATGCAGCATTAAAAGCAAAGTTTCAAGTAGTTGATGGTGTGGGACCTACGGAAGCGATTGCAGTTGTAGTACCAGTATCAGAAAATGCAGAAAGCACATTGCAATGTTTAATTGGAAAAGATATTGATGTAAAACCCGGACAAAGTGCTACCGTTGTCATAACAGCCGAAACTAGAAAAGATGTGCTTTTGTTACCACTTTCAGTCATTGCGGGCAGACAAGGTAAGGGAATGGTAACCGTAATAAATGACGGAAAACAAATTCAAACAGAAGTTATGCTGGGTGCAACTGATGGTGCATATATAGAAATATTGTCGGGTGTAAATGAGGGCGATACAATTTCTTCTATTCCCCCAAACCTTGACCCAAGGAGTAATTTGTAACATGGAAAAAACGAATGGAGGAAATTTAATTCAAATAAAAAACTTGGTAGCGACTGTTAATTTGAATAATGGTGATACCTTAGTAACTGTAAACAAAGCAAATATGGAACTAAAGCGAGGAAACAGCTATGCTATTGTAGGCAAATCGGGTTCAGGAAAAACAAGCCTTATATCAATTATAGGTTTACTCAACCACTCATATCAAGGCGAATTTCTTTATAATGGTATGTCTGTTTCCACTTTAACAGATAGCCAGCTATCTATGCTTCGAGCAAGTAATATCGGTTTTGTTTTTCAAAACTATTCTTTAATTAAACATTTAAGAGTTTGGGAAAATATTGAGCTTCCTTTACTTTATTCCAAAAAGAAAATGAATACAAGACAGCGGAAAGAAGCAATACGTAATCTTTTGCAAAGTGTTGGATTAGAAGGAAAAGAAAATGATTATCCATCTAATTTATCAGGAGGCGAACAACAAAGAGTGGCGATTGCCCGCGCACTTGCAGTATCGCCGGAAGCCATTTTATGTGATGAACCTACTGGTGCTTTAGATAAAAAAACCGGAAAACAAATTATGGACCTTTTACATCAAGTTGTGCTTAAAAATGGCATTATGCTTTTAATAGTAACTCATGACCTCGATATTGCAAAGACTTGTAATACAATTTTTGAAATGGACGGAGGGAGGCTTCAATGTGTTAAATATGATTCTTAAAGACCTTCGTATTTCTCCTCTCCGCAATATTTTAACCAGTATTTCTATGCTTGTAGGAATTATAGCAATGATAGGTTCCGTTTTGGTTGGTACTCTTGGTAAAGAGTATTTAATTTCTGTTAATGCACAGATATACGGTTGGGTTCCAACATACTCCTTTTCAATAATGGATTGCCGTTTTGAAGATGCCGCTAAAATGCAGAATTTTTTGACAAAAGTACAGCAATTAGATGACTCGATAGCCGTTACTCTGTCTATGCAGGAAAATATAAGCTTTGCACCGATTCCATCCCTTTCATCATTGAAAGATAAAAATGACACACTTTATAAAGATTTTATACCTGTTGATGTCATTTTCACAACAACAGGTTACAATAAAGTCTATAATTTACCTATGTCATCGGGAAATTGGTTTTACTCCTCCGAAACAAACAATATTCTTTGTATGGTAGTAAATAAAGAGGCTGAATCCTATTTCAATACTTCGTATGCCGTAGGTAATCCAAAAAACAGCCTTGCATTAACACCGTTTAACGTAACTGGGATTGTAAATGACGGAAAGGATATACCTACAATCTATATTGACGTACAAGCAATAGAACAGCTTGTTCCTAATATGTGGCAAGTACAAAGTGCAAATATTTATTGGCACATGACTAATGGACTTACAACAAAACAAATGTATTCTGCCTTACAAGATATTTTGAAAGAAACAATAGGAGGTCATTTAGAAAATACAGGAAGAAGCGATATTGGTAATGCTTATGATTCTGTATTAGCTATGCTTCAACTAGGACTTTTAGTAACATCGTTTTTATTATTGTTTGTTTCTGTTTTGGGACAGATTAACATAGGTTTATCTTCTTTAGAACAACGTACACATGAGCTGTTGATTAGAAGAGCAATAGGAGCTTCCCGCGCAAATATTGTTACTTTGGTTTTAGGTACGCAACTGATTATTTCAATATTCGTTTGCATTGCGTCAATTTTACTCTCGCTACTTATCGTTGAAGGTATCAGTGTATTGCTTCCACCTGATTCACCAATAACAGCACCAAGTTATCCTATTTTTTCGGCTGTCATAGCTGTAATAACTTCTGTTATTGTTGCATTATTAGGCGGGTTATTGCCCGCAATAAAAGCAGCAAAACTGGAACCTGCATTAGCACTTAGATAAAAGTTTAAGAAATTGGAGGAATAAATATGAAAATATTATCTGCTAAAACAAAAATTCTTTTAGGAATGATTTTTACTTTAATGATATGCTTAATGTTTGCGGGGTGTTCTAATTCTGATACTACATCTGATTCAAGAGGATTTACAGACTTTGAGCATATCGAAGAAGAATATCTTGCAACCATTGACAGTTTGGATTGGCCAGATGGAGTTGAACTTCCTAAAAAGTTGGAAAATGAAGATACAGGGGCTTCTTTCCAAGTTGGCTATGGTGAAACAAGAGCTTCTAACTTGTGGGAATATTCATGGATGAAAGAATGGCTTGACACTTATAATACAAATCCGGAAAGAGCCGAAAAAGCATTAGAAGAATTGGAAAAAGCATTTGATATGCCATATATGGGAAAAGACAGGTGCGATGACGCTACTCGTAATTATTTGCGAGAAAATATTGACAAAGCAAAACTAGGTGATCCATCTGGTTTTAGGGAGTGTATAGATGTTAATTATTGATTGGTCTTACTAACAAGTAATTTTCAAGTACATTTAGGGAGGTGAATTAAGTAGATGAGAAGAAATTATAAGAGAAAAAAATTCCATGTAAGCGGTATCTGTATTTTTCTTGTTTTGATAATATTTAGTGTTGCTTTTGTATTGTGGGCAATGAAACCTGACAATTTTCGCAATGAGAAGAATAAAATCAACTCTTGGCTGAATGGAATTTCCTTTCAAGATTTTTATAATGCAAAATCCCTCATATTAGTTGACCTTTCTAATGACAATATATTTATTTCAAAGCGAGAAAACGAGCAACAGCTTCCTGCCAGCTTAGCCAAATTATTTGTCATTGAATACGCAGCAACACTTGCGGATTTAGATAGTATTGTTCCTGCAAATTATGAAGCAATCCAATTAACTAAACCTGGTTCATCTGTTGCGAATATAGACGCGAAAAAATATTTTCTCCACAATTTGTTTGCTGCCATGTTGGTTCCATCTGGAAATGACGCTGCTTATGTAGTCGCGGATTATTGTGGTTCTATTCTTTCACCACAAGCTAAGAATAGTCAAGAACGTATTAATGTTTTTATGGAACATCTAAATAATTACTTACAAAATCAAGGGTATGAAAACACAATTTTATATGACCCAAGCGGATATGATGTCAATGCTCTCACTACCGTTTCAGACCTAAAATCAGTATCTACTCACCTTTTAGAGAAGCAATGGTTTAGAGATATTGTTTCAAAGAGTAATTATACAGCTACTTTACCTGACGGAAGTACGCAGACATGGAGGAATACTAATACTTTTCTTGACCAAACATCAGAATATTACAATGAAAATGTTAAAGGTATCAAGACAGGTTCCTTATCTAATGACTATAATTTAGTTGTTCTTTATCAACAACATGGAAAGGAATTTTTAATATGTAGTTTAGGCTCTCAATCGGATTCTTCAAGATATGATGATGTGAATTATATTCTTAAAACAATAGATGAATCTGACTATTTAACTAAATGATTTCATCTGCCGGACGACGGCAAAAGAAAAAAAGCCGTCGCAGAGCAGACACATTTTCACGCGCCTACTCTATTTCGGCGGCTTTGATTATCAGAGCCGCCGTTTCTTTTTATCCATCTAAATTCCAACGACGACCCTCTACCATGTAAAGGCATGGCGGCTTTAGGAGGTAGCCGCCATGCACTTATCAACTTATCGACACAAATCGACATTCCCCCAATTATCAAAAAAAGTCTATCCCCTGCAACGGGGTATTTCGGGCATAAAGATGAACAATCACATCATCTAAATACTTTTTATGTTTCCTTTGCGTCTGTCTGCGCCTTGCAGATGGGCGCATTTTGCATTTTACAGAACTTTTTTCAAAGAAATTTTTGCTTTCGTCCAGCGTTTGAAAAAGTCGTCTGTATTATCACGCGAAAAGGGGAGGTACTACCACCTTTCGACAGAAAGGAGGTGAGAACATGGAACCTAATCGCAGAGAATTTCAAAAGCAATGTGCCTTTCAAAGTTTCTGTAAACGGGTGCTGCACAACGAAGCGTGCAACGCCCACGACGAAATCCGGCGACGCAGAAAACGGGAAGTATCGTTTTGCGACCTTGCCTTGCATGAGGAACGGCAGCTTTACACCGTTGACAAGTATTTTCAAGACGAAGAAGCTGAACCGCGTTATCAAATGGCAGGAAAAGAGATAACCCCGAAACTGCTGCTTGAAGCAATCCGCACTTTGCCGGAGGAAAAAAGGACTGCTATCCTGCTGTACTATTTCGAGGGCATGACCGACGTGGAAATCGGAAAGATGTTCAATACGTCGCGCAGCACGATACAGTACAGACGGACAAGCTCTTTTGAACTGTTAAAGAAATATTTGGAGGGACACGCTGATGAATGGGAAGAATGGTAAACAATCCGACTACCCGGAAATCGCCCTTGTTCCCTATCCCGTCATTGTGGCGGCGAGCAAAGGCGACCCGGACGCTATGAAAATGGTCTTGCAGCATTTCAGCGGCTACATAGCGAGCCTGTCCATGCGGAAGCTCTACGACGAGCGCGGCAACGTCTACTATGGCGTTGACGAGGACATACGGGAACGGCTGCAAGCAAGACTGATGAGGGCTATCCTCACATTTCGGGCTGATGAATAGTTGAGCATGACCGTAAAACGTCTTGTAACCCCTTTTCCGTTTTACGGCAAGCAGAACAGCCATCTTGTTCTTTGAAAAAGAAAGCGGCGCAAGAGAACGGCGACGCAGTATAGGGCAAATCGGATACGTTCCTTTTGTGCCGAGCCATACAGCGGGTGCGCCATGACTTCCCTTTCGGGAACGAGCGAACAACACTACACCGCAAAGCAAGTCAGCAGCTTGCGGGCGACGACACACAAGAGGGATAATGATACTCCCTTACAGCCACAGTCCGAGCGTTAGAAGCGTCGCAGGCAATGGGTAGGGCTGCGTGAGAACCACGCAGGAGTGAAATTCTCGTGGAGCTATGCTAATAGCCGTTCGATTAAAGCCCCTTTTATTCAAAAACATACCTTTGAGCCATTTTGAAAGGGGGTATTCCTATGGCTAAAAAGGAAACTACAAACCATGCCGCCCCTGTTTTGCCTATGCTGAAAACAGTAGAGCAAATGAGCAAGGTTAGCGGTATTGGAGAAAATAAATTACGCGAGCTTATGGATAACGGCGAACTGGAATACGTTCAAAACGGAAACCGCCGCTTGATTGCCGATACCGCTATATGGGATTGGTACGAGCGAGCGAAAAACGCCGTAAAGCCCCCGGCAGAGCAAGGGGGTTAAGTTATGGCAATCTCAACAAGACAGGTAAAAAACAAACGCGACAGCAACGGCGTACTGACCGGACGACCCGGCACAGTCTACGACGTAAACATAAAGTACACCGCCCCGGACGGAAAAAAGAAGTCGTATGCAAAAAAGGGCTTTGCCACCAAAAAGGAAGCAGCACAGCATGAAGCGGAAATGAAAACGAAGCTCCAAAATCCGGGGCAAGTTGCTTCTATTACTTCACAGAGGAAACAGACTGTCGCTGCCTATCTCAATGACTGGGTGGAAAGCTATGCAAGAGTGAACTTGCGCCCCTCTACTTATGACGGGTATAAAAAGACGATTGCAAACTATATCAATCCGTATATCGGCGGCGTTGCCCTCAATCAGCTTACCCCTGCTATGGTAGACAAGATGTTTCAGCAGATTATAGACAAAGGCTTGAAGCCGTCCACCGCAGCCGGGGCAAAACGTGTTTTGAGTGTGGCGTTGAGCCATGCCCGCAAATACCGCTATATCGAAACCAACGCGGCAAAAGATACCCTTACGAAGTTTGGGAAAGGCGACAAGACCCCTGACCCTTACACGCCGGAACAGGTGAAAGCCTTAATGCAGCGCGTCGAGGGTACTGTTTGGGAAATGCCTGTTATCTTGGGCGGGCTTTACGGTATGCGCCGTTCTGAAATCTTAGGCTTGCGTTGGCGCAATGTGGATTTGGAGAACAACACCTTTGATGTTACCGAGCAGCTACCTTTCAAGGTACCGCCAAAAACAAAAGTCATTGAAGAAATGGCACCGCCGAAATCCAACGGCAGAAAGCTACCCATTACGGAGCTTGCCCGCCCGTTCTTCCTCAAACAGCTTGCCATGCAGGAAGTACAGAAAGAACAGGCAGCAAAAGACGGAAAGCCTTACTATGACAATGACCTTGTTGTAGCAAAGCCGGACGGCGCACCTATCGCCGCGTCGTGGGTGTCCTCTCAATTTGGAAAGCTGCTTGAAGATTTGGATATGCCGCACATTCGTTTTCACGATTTACGACATACGGCAGCGACCAATATGCACCAACTGACAGGCGACTTCTATACGGTTGGCGAAGTCTTGGGACATACGCTTGCGGGTATCGGCGCGTCGCTTGGGCTTTCCATGAACTTTGAAGCTGTTACCGCCCGTTATGTGGACGTGCGGCTTGAACGAAAAAAAGAAGTTTTGGACGCTTACCATAGCGCGGTGGAAAAAGCAGCCCCGGAGAAACCAAAGGAAGCCGAGCCGAAAAAAGGAAAACGGGCAGCAAAGAAAAAACACAGCGAAATAGACCTTTAACCGCTGTATCTCTTTACTGCTCTTTACAACCTTTTATATGCCCGCGTGGAATTTGGGCACCATTTGGGCACCATTTACGGAAAAAGCACCATGAAAACAGAGGGTAAAAGAAACGCCGACAACTCACAAAAACGTAGTGTTCATGCGGGTTTTCGGCGTTTTCCTATCCCTTAACGGGCTTCTATTCATCTTGTGCGAGAGAGAAAAATTCTACTATTTTTTATTGTATTTACTATATCACACAGATTTAGAGAATTATATTCATGATTTTTATAAAAATTGCTCGTGTGTTTGTGCTATTTTGCACATAAAATTTGTGATTCTTATGTAATCGAACATAATCGCAACTTTTCAGCGTCTTCTTCCGCTTTCTCTGTCTTTTCCTTCCGGCTGATTCCGTAAATCCACCTGTCCGGCAAATCCTTCTGTATCCGATCATGCCTCTCAGAAATATGGAAAAAGGGACTTCCACAGCCCACCATGGCTGCTCAGTCCCCTTTGCCTTTTTTCTGAAATCCAACATATTTTGTTCTTTCACGCAAGATACACTTTCATTCCCTTTGCCTTCAGTCTCCCGATCAGATTTTTATCCGCCTGCCGATCCGTCACGAGCGCATCGATCTGTTCCAGGCTGCACACCTGATTCATCGCCGTCACTCCAAATTTACTGTGATCCGCAAGTGCGATCACCTTCTGCGTCCGGCTGACCCCGATCCTGCGAAATGGAGTTTCCTCCACATGGTAATCTGTAATTCCAAATTTTTCCGTCAATCCGCCGACTCCGAGAAAAATCTTGTCCGTCTGGAAATAGCGCATATTTTCATCTGCAATGTTTCCGGATACGGAGAGTTCATTCTTGCGCACTTCTCCGCCGACCATGATCACCCGGATATTTTCATCCACTGATAAATCCAGTGCGATCGGGATCGAATTTGTGATCACAGTGAGGCGTCTCTTTTTTCCAACCAGAGCACGCGCAAATTCCCGCGTCGTCGTTCCAAGGTCGATCGCGATCACTTCTCCATCCTCTACAAGATCAACGGCTCTCTGACCGATCGCTTTTTTTTCTTCATAGTGCTCCAGCTGGCGTTTCTCGATCTTCGGTTCCACTCCGCGTTTTTTTCTTAAGATCGCTCCTCCATATACACGGTCGACAAGTCCTCGTTTCTCCAGATATTCCAGATCTCTTCGGATCGTCTCCATGGACACACCATATTGCTCCACCAGCTCATTGGCCTTTACTATTCCGTCACGATTCAAAAGGGCTATGATCTTTTCCCGTCTGTCATACAACACATTTCTCACCTTCCTTCTCCGTCTGCAGCCACTTCTGATATTGTCCCGGACACACTCCCGTCATACGGCGGAACACACTCCCGAAGTGCGACTGATCATAAAACTGCATCTGGTAGGTAAGATCTGTCAATGACAGATCCGGCTTTTCCGCGAGCGTCTGAATCGCATTCTGAAGGCAGATCTGAAGATTCAGCTGTTTCGGTGTGACTCCCACATTGCTGACAACTGCCTTCTGGATCGTCCTTGCACAGAATCCATACTCCTGTTCCAGTTCCTTCATTCGGATAACTTTTCTGTATTTCATCAGGTAATTTACGATCGAACTGGCCAGCTCCTTATCTGTTTCACGAATATCGGATTTTTTTCGGACACATTCCTGCAGGAATTTTGAGATCACCTCGCAGTGTTCCTGCCCATTGTCCACAGAATTTACTTCTTCTATAAACGGAACTGCCCAGGGAAATACATCGGTAAGCAGAAGTCCTTCAGCCGGAATATCTGCCGACGGAAGTCCGGTCAGTTTTGAGAAACTCGCCGGTGAGAACTGCAGCTGTGCACTTTCTTTGATCCCATACTGCGGCAGGATCTTCTTCTCCGGAAGCACCCCGTAAAGGTATGCTTTTGCTTCTTTTTCCTGCACGGAAAACATGATCCCGATCTGTCCAACACCTGGAATACAGTCCAGTCCTTCCGTCCCTTCGTTCATACCGTAACGAATGATCCGTACCGTCTCATCTTCGATCCGGAGATACGTGTCTGTGCGTTTTCGTGTGATATCCCAAAAGGGCTGTTTTGTAAAAAAGCGATCAGTCGCTTTCAAAATTTCTGATTGCGTCATGGCACGTCCCTCCTTCTTTATTTCAAACGTCTGCGGATGGATCTTTTTTCTTATTTAATAATTTAACACAAAATTCTTTTTATTGTATATTAGCGTAATAAACAAAATTCAGTCTTAGTTTTTTGTTATTTTTACGAAGTTATTGTGTTTTTTCTAACATCGCACAAAATCCCATATTTATTTACATTCAATTTCAGTTGCCCGGCTCTTTTCTTTCTGCTATAATTTTTTTCATAAGATATAGACAGGAGATATATGCCGATGAAAACAAATGAAAAATTTCTCTCATTTTATTACCGCAACATGAAAGAAATCCCGGATATCCATCTGGATCTGAAAAAAACAGCTCTTCTGATCGTGGATATGCAGAAACATTTCATCGCAAAAGACGGCTACGATGCACTGCAGTGTAAGGAAGCCGGAGAGTGGGATGAATGGGAATGGTTTTACGATCACGTAGAAAAGGTGGTCATCCCGAATAACAAACGCCTTCTGGACTGCTGCCGGAAAAACGGAGTTGAAGTAACCTACGGGCGGATCGCGAGTCTGAAAAAAGACGGCTCTGACCGTTCCCGTGTCCAGAGCACCGTTGGCTGGAACGATATTTACGTCTATGTAGGCAACGACAGTGCAAAAATGGTCGATGAGCTTACCCCTCTCGAAGACGAGATCGTTGTAAATAAGACCACAGACAGCGTCAGCCTTGGAACAAACTACACACAGATCCTCCACAATATGGGGATCGATACCGTGATCGTCACCGGTGTCGTGACCGACCAGTGTGTGGCCTCCACGATCCGCGTTCTCGCTGATCAGGGCTTCCGTGTGATTTGTCCGGAAGATTCCTGTGCAGCCGCTACCCAGGAGCTCCATGAAGCCGAATTACGGATCATGAACGTCATTTACTGTACTGTTCTGAGCACGGATGAGACGATCCAGCTGATCGAAGAAGCTGCAGCACAAGGAACGCCAGCTATCGACTGATCCATTCATCTGTTCCGCTTCTCTGCATAACACAACATAGCACCGGCAACTGGAGATTCCCTCCAGTTTGCCGGTGTTTTTTACCTGAAATAAAATTTTCTGGTCTTCTTTTTCTTATTTCGTTAATTTCTCATCAATAAAGCACAGACCATCGATCGCCATCGTTCCGGACGCCGTCAGTGCACCGCCGCCGCCGTCAACGCGGCTTGTTCCTCCTGGGAAGAAAGTACCATCAATATTACGGATACCATTCGGCATAACGAGAAGTTCTCCAAAATCGGTAGTATTCTTGATGATATGTCCTTTTGCAGCCAAAAGCTTGATCG
>OJRX01000997.1_pt1 | contig 31917 bp, 29 predicted proteins | sample 1599301 | NCBI WGS metagenome assembly OJRX01 (sample SAMN04168656, study PRJEB22393) | human gut metagenome | biome: human gut microbiome; feature: stool | host: Homo sapiens | collected 2014-03-17 | reverse complement strand
TGCCGCTGGTCTCGCCCTTGCGCCAGATCTCCTGACGGCTGCGGCTCCAGAACACCGTCCGGCCCTCCGCGATGGTCAGCGCCAGCGTCTCGGCGTTCATGTAGGCGAGGGTCAGCACCTCTTTGGTGTAGTGGTCCTGCACGATAGCAGGGATGAGGCCCTTTTCGTCAAATTTCAGGTCCATAATGTTTCTCCTTCCCCGCAGGGGGGACAGCTATAGTTTAGCGTATTCGGCGGGCAAACGCAAGGGCTCAGAGCCGCATTTCCACGCCATTTTCGTTTAAGTATTCCTTTAGCTCCCGGATGGTGAGCAGCTTCTGGTGGAAGATGCCCGCCCCGGCCCCTGCGCCCCGCCTTTTCCCGGACGCTTTTGTCTTATGATAAGGCCATTTTACTTTATCTAAATAAAGTTGTAAAGTGTGAAAGTGACCGTGTTTTCATTTTTATGATACGATTTTTCTGTGCGTTTGTACAGAAAGGCGAAATGATTTCACGAAAGCCCGCTTTGAGATGATGGAAGCGCAAAAAAGGAGCCGCCGCACAGCGTTTTCCGTGCAGCGGCTCCTCGCCGTTTTATCCTCAGCCCAGCAGTTCCAGCACGCCGCTCTTGGGACGTGCGCCGACGGCCTGACGAACCAGCTTACCGTTCTCGAACAGCAGCAGGGTGGGGATGCTCATGACGCCGAACTCGGCGGCCAGATCGGGCTGCTCGTCCACATTGACTTTGCCCACCTTGACGTCGGTGCGCTCCTCGGCCACCTCGTCCACGATGGGGCTCAGCATCCGGCAGGGGCCGCACCAGGCGGCCCAGAAATCGAGCAGGACGGGCTGAGCGCTCTTCAGCACCTCGGCCTCAAAGTTTTCTTTCGTGATGGTGATGACTGCCATATCGTTTTCCTCCATAAAGAGTGTTTTTTCATCTGACAGGGACAGTATACCCCAAACTCCGGCGTTTTTCCGTGAGCAAGTCACATAAAAAGCCCGGGGCAGACATTTTCTGCTCCGGGCTCTGGAAATTATTTTGCGATTTCAGGCTCAGATGTCCTTCAGGGCGTTCTTGCCGGCGACGTAGCCGTAGTACATGGCCATGGAGTGGCTGACGCCCTTCAGGCCGATGGGGTACTCGGTGGCAAAGCGGTTGCCCTGGATGTTGCCGGCGACGTACAGGCCGGGGATGACATTGCGGTCGGCGTCGAAGGTGTGGCAGTCCTCGTCGCTCTCGAGGCCTCCGATGCAGACCAGCAGCAGAGCAGTGGTGAACTTGTCGGCGTAGAAGGGGCCGTTCTCGACTGCCCACATACGGGAAGCGGGCTTGTGGAAGTCCTCATCGTAACCGGCCTTGGCCAGCTCGTTGTAGCGCTGGATGGAGTCCAGAGCGGTCTGCTGGGCGGCAGTATCGTCCGGGTAGATCTTTGCCACCAGCTCTTCCAGCGTGTCGGCCTTCACAGCGCGGCCATCGGCCACAGCAGCTTCCAGCTGATAGGGGCTCTTGTAGTTGCGGTAGGTAGTGTTGTTCTTGGGGCCTTCGTCCTCGCTGGCGTAGTCCTCATAGTAGCAGGCACCGCCGTGGGCTGCGGGCATATAGGGCAGCTGCTCGGGCCAGTTGGAGTCGAAGATCTGCCAGCTCTCGCGGTTCTTCTGCAGCTCGATCTGGTTTTCCAGCTGCTGGCCGGGCAGGTCCTCGTTCATGAAGCGCTTGCCGTTGAGGTCGAGGTTCAGGAAGCCTGCATTGCCCATGACGCCCACGCCGGCGAGGTCGGCGCCGCCGCCCATGTGGTGGATCATCGGGGCGTGGCTCTGCTGCACCTGAGCGCCGGCCCACATACCCAGCTGGATGCCGTCGCCCTGGTTGGTGAAGTTGCCCTCCACATCCACATTGGTGAACAGGCACTGGATGTTGTTCTCAATGACCTCGGGGCAGAAGTGCTTGAGCATCTTGGTGTTCTGGGAGTAGTCGCCGGTGGAGAGGATGACGCCCTTGGAGGCGTTGCACTTGATGTACTCGCCGGTGGCGGCATCGCGGGCGTAGAGGCCCACGCAGCGGCCATCCTCCATGATGAGCTTCTCAACGAAGCAGCCGTAGAAGGTCTGGACATTGCCGGTGTCGATGGCTTTCTGCATATTGGCCTCGACGGTGACGTGCTGGTCGGGCTTGAACTCGACGGAAGTGGGGTAGCAGGGGAAGCGCTCCTGCTTCCAGTCGTAGTGCTCGGGCAGCGGGTAGAAGATGGGGATGATGAAGTTGTCCGCGCTCTCGTCGGGGATAGCGCTGCGGGTGGTCTCGGCGTAGTACAGGTCGGGGTTTGCCTCCACCCACCAGTCGAAAGCGTCGCCGATGTTGTGGGCCCACTTGCTCATGATGCTGCGCTTGCAGCGGTAGGTGCTCTCCACCATGTGGGAGTCGATGATGTCGTCGATCTGCTCGCGGGTCCAGGTGTCGCGGCCCCACTTGGCCTGCACCTTGCCGTTGATGACGGCGTACTCGCCGCTGCGGCACTGGGGGCCGTCGGCCTTCTCGAAAGCAGCCACCAGACCGCCGTCCTCAGCGACGCTGCGGCAGGCGGCAACGCCTGCGATGCCGCAGCCCACGACTGCCACATCCACGTCTACGGTCTTGGCGACCTTGCTCTCGTCGATCTCCGGCTCGGTACCCAGCCAGTCCTCATCGGAGGAAGATGCAGCGGTGTCGCCGCCTGCGGTGTGGACGCCCATTGCCTGCTCGATGCAGCTTGCGGCGGCCTTCTTGACGGCGTTGGTGGTGATGGTAGCGCCGGAGATGTTGTCGATCTCGGTGCTCTGAGCAGCCATCAGGGCGTCCTTCAGGGTGGGGGCTGCCACGCCGCCGATGCTCTCGGTCTCGTTGGAGGCGTCAATGACCACGTCGGTGATGGCGATCTCGCTGAAGGTCATGGTGACCTTCACCTCACCGATGCCGGTGGCGGTGCCGGTATAAGTGCCGGGGGTGTAGATGGCCTCGCCGGTGGAGGCGGCAGTGCTGCTGGAAGAGCCTGCGTTGCAGGCGGCCAGTGCGCTGGCGGTAACGCCGCTCATAGCGGCAGCGGCGGCAACCTTCAGGAAGCCTTTGCGAGAGATCTTTTTCATCTGGAATGCTCCTTACTCTTTTTTCTTTCGACGTTTTCAGGCAGAAAATCGTTCTTCCGAGAGATAGTATAAAATATAACGAAGTAAAAGGGAATTAAAAAATCTTAAGCATCCTGATAAAAAAGCTTTATAAGTACCCTATTTCCTGCTATACTGAGACTGTACGGATGTCCTGCCGCCGGAAAGGAGTTTTTTGTCATGAACGAGCACCAGCTTCTCTGCTTTCTCACCGTGAGCCGGACGCTGAATTTCTCCGCCGCCGCGCGGGAACTCTACTGCACCCAGCCCGCCCTGAGCTACCAGATACGCAGCCTTGAAAAGGAGCTGGACGCCGCACTGTTCCGCCGCACGACGACGCAGGTGGCCCTCACCGAGGCGGGCCGCGCCCTGCTGCCCCATGCGGAAGACATCTATCGCGGCATCCTCAACGCCCGCACGGCGCTGAAAGGCTTCGGCACCCACCACACCCTGACCCTCCGCCTGCCGCCGGTGCTTTTGCAGCGGGACCCCATCTACCCCATCCTGATGGCGAGGCTCCACGCCGCGCTGCCGGGCTATGAGTTCAAAGTGGACACCACGCCTGTCCCCTCCAGCTACCACCACATGCTCTGCACCGAGGCAGACGCGGCGCTCTACCTGCCCTTCGGCCCGCTGCCGCCAGAGATACGCTGTGAGACCATCATCGGCAACCGGTTTTACCTCATCACCGCGCCGGAGCACCCATTCTCCGGCCAAGGCAGCGTCGAGCTTTCTGACCTTGCCGGGCAGCAGATATTTTACGAGCCCCTCTATCAGGACATGGTGGATTTCGCCCGGAAGCAGCCGGGGATGCCCTATTCCACACCGGTCTGGCGGATGGTGGAAAACTACGAATCGGTCTACGCCGAGCTGCTGGCCGGGCGGGGGATGTTCCTCTGCCCGATGATATACCCGGCTTTCCCTGCCGGGTGGCACATCCCACTGCATCTGTCCATCCCGGACACCTGCCTGCTGACCCTGCGGGATGACCCCCGCCCCGAGATATGCACCCTGCGCAAAGTCTTCGCCGAGGTGTACGCCGAGAGGGAAAAGCTGATAAAAGCTCTGTGAGATGCAAAAACGCCGCCGTGCAATGCACAGCGGCGTTCGTTATTTCAGAGAAAGAGCTTACTTGCCCAGCATTTCCTTTGCGGTCTTGCAGATGGTGGCAGCATCCAGGCCGTACTCCTTCAGCAGGTCCCATGCGGGGCCGGAGCAGCCGAACTTGTCCTGCACGCCGACGCGGCGGACAGGGGTGGGCAGCTTCTCGCTGAGCAGGGAGCAGACAGCCTCGCCCAGACCGCCGATGACGTTGTGCTCCTCGGCGGTGACGATCTTGCCGCACTCCCTGGCAGCCTTGAGGATGATGTCCTCATCCAGAGGCTTGATGGTGTGGATGTTGATGACGCGGGCGTGGATGCCCTCGGCGGCCAGGGTCTCGGCGGCCTTGCGGGCCTCGTTGACCATCAGGCCGGTGGCCACGATGGCGATGTCATTGCCATCGGTGAGCTGCTCGCCCTTGCCGATCTCGAAGTGATAGTTGGCCTCGTCGTGGAACACGGGAACAGCCAGACGGCCAAAGCGGAGGTAGACAGGACCCTGCATCTCGTAGGCGGCGCGGACAGCAGCGCGTGCTTCCACGTCGTCGGCGGGGCAGATGATGGTCATACCGGGCAGGCTGCGCATGAGGGCGAAGTCCTCGCAGCACTGGTGGGAAGCGCCGTCCTCACCGACGGAGATGCCGCCGTGGGTAGCGCCGATCTTCACGTTCAGGTGGGGGTAGGCCACAGAGTTGCGGATCTGCTCAAAGGCACGGCCCGCAGCGAACATCGCAAAGCTGGACACGAAGGGAACATAGCCCATGGTGGACAGGCCGGCGGCGACGCCCATCATGTTGGCCTCGGCGATGCCGCAGTCGAAGTGGCGGTCCGGGTGAGCCTTGCGGAACACACCGGTCTTGGTAGCGGCAGCGAGGTCGGCGTCCAGGACCACCAGGTCGTCGTGGCCCTCAGCGGCCAGTGCTTTCAGAGTATTGCCGTAGCTCTCGCGGGTAGCGATCATTTTTACATCTGCCATCTTACTTGTCCTCCTGTTCCAGCGCGGCGTAGGCTGCGTTCAGCTCCTGCATGGCCACAGCGTACTCCTCGTCGTTGGGGCCTTTGCCGTGCCAATCCACAGAGTTGGTCATAAAGGAGACGCCAGTACCCTTGACGGTGTCCAGAATGATGCAGGTGGGCTTGTCGTTCTCGGCGTGGAACGCCTTGATGGCGGACTCGATCTGGTCGTAGTCGTGGCCGTTGATGGTCAGGACGTTGAAGTTGAACGCCTTGAGCTTTTCTTCCAGCGGGGCGCTGTTCATGACCGTCTCGGTGGTGCCGTCGATCTGGAGGTGGTTGCGGTCCAGCATGACGCAGAGGTTGGAGAGCTTATAGTGGGCGGCAAACATGAAAGCCTCCCAGCACTCGCCCTCTTCCACCTCACCGTCACCGAGGATGGTGTAGACATTGATGGGCTTGCCGCTGTGCTTTGCGCCCAGAGCCATGCCGCAGGCGGCAGACACGCCCTGACCCAGACTGCCGGTGGACATATCCACGCCCGGGGTCTCGTTCATGTTGGGGTGGCCCTGCAGATAGCTGCCGATCTTACGCAGGGTCTTAAGGTCTTCCACCGGGAAATAGCCGCGCTCTGCCAGCGCTGCATACAGTGCCGGTGCTGCATGGCCCTTGGACAGCACCAGACGGTCGCGGTCGGCCTTCTTGGGGTCCTTCGGGTCAATGTTCATTTCCACGAAATAGAGGTAGCTCAGCAGCTCGGCGATATCCAGACTGCCGCCCGGATGGCCGCACTTTGCGCTGTGCGTGCCCTCGATCACGCCCATGCGGATGTGGCAGGCGTGCTTGGCCAGAGTAAGTTTTTCTGCATTTGTCATGATGGTCCTCCCGTATGAACCTCAGATTTGCACATGTTCAAAAAAGCCTTTCGTCAGCGCCGGTGCAGTCCTGCTGCCCGCAGCGCGCTCTTTTTCAAGTTTATATTAGCTATTCTATGCAAAAAGGTCAAGCTTCTTCATGCAAAATGTACACACGCGGGGAAATATTCATTGAAATTTGCCGCTTTTTGGTTAAATTGCAGGCTTTTTGCCGTATCTTGACAAAGCCAGAGGCATCTGCTATATTTTTCACAGATTCCGGCAGGAAGCCGGGTGTGCGGACAGAAGCCCGTGTTCTCCATCCTGATGGAGCATTTTATCCACCGCTGCGCTTACGCAGCGATGCAGCGCAAAGCCCACGGGGGGCCTTTGCGTTCTGCCATCTTATTTTTGCTGCTATAGACACCACGAAGGGGTCTGCCGTTGGCTTGTAAGCCGGGCAGACCCCTTTTTTGTCTGGCCAAAGGAGGAAGCTTTTTATGAAAACGAACCCCCATTCCACCACCCGCAGCCTCGTGCTGGCTGCACTGTTCCTTGCACTGGCCTTTGTGCTGCCCATGATCACCGGCCATGTGCCGCAGGTGGGCAACATGCTGTGCCCGATGCACTTTCCCATTCTGCTGTGCGGCTTTGTGCTGGGCGGCCCATGGGGCCTTGCCGTGGGCTTTATTGCTCCGCTGGTGCGCTCGGTGCTGTTCGGCATGCCGCCCATGTTCCCCATCGCCATCTCCATGGCCTTTGAGCTGGCCGCCTACGGCCTTGTGTCCGGCGTGCTCTGGCGCAAGGTGAAGCACACCGTTCCCATGATGTACGCTTCTCTCGTTACCGCCATGGTGGCGGGACGTCTGGTGTGGGGTGCCGTCCGCTTTGTGCTGGCGGGCCTGACCGGCTCGTCCTTCCCGTTCAGCGCGTTTTTGTCCGGCGCGCTGCTCACCGCCGTGCCGGGCATTGTGGCACAGCTGGTGCTCATCCCGCTGATTTTGGTGGCTTTGCAGAAGGCAAAGGTCATGGACTGAACCCTCTCCGTCACAGCTGACGCTGTGCCACCTCTCCCGAATGGGAGAGGTTTTTTGCTTCTTACGGAAAACACGAAAAAGCTCCCCCTTCGGGGGAGCTGGCAACGCCAACGGCGTTGACTGAGAGGGGCAAAAAGGGCTGTTGCCAAGAACTCCCTCAGTCACGGCTTCGCCGCGCCAGCTCCCTCACGGAGGGAGCCTGACATGACGGTAAGCTGTGAAGCCTCCCTCATTGAGGGAGGTGGCATCGCGTAAGCGATGTCGGAAGGAGTTTGGCAACAGCCCTTTTCTATATTTTTAAATTTTTCAGTTCTTCTTACCGGTCAGGAACTCCGGCAGGGGCTTGCCCTGCTTGCGCCACTGATGATACTCGGCGGTGGCAGCGAACTCCACGTCACCGGCAGAGTTCAGGGCAGTCTCAACAGAGTCCTGCACCACGCCGATGATGAAGCCGACACCCACCATCTGCATGGCGACATCGTTGGAGATGCCGAACAGGGAGCAGGCCATGGGGATCAGCAGCAGGGAACCGCCGGCCACGCCGGAAGCACCGCAGGCACCCAGAGCGCTCATAGCGCTCAGCACGATGGCTGCAGACAGAGACACCTGAATGCCCAAGGTGTTAGCAGCGGCCAGCGTCATGATGGTGATGGTGATGGCGGCACCGTCCATGTTGATGGTGGCGCCCAGCGGGATGGAGACGGAGTACATATCCTTGTCCAGACCCAGCTTTTCGCACAGGGCCATGTTCACGGGGATGTTGGCGGCGGAGCTGCGGGTGAAGAAGGCGGTCAGGCCGGACTCACGCAGGCAGCGGAACACCAGCGGATAGGGGTTGCAGCCCAGATAGATAAACATGATGAAGGGGGAGACGATGAGGGCCATGAACAGCATGGTGCCCACCAGCAGGGCCAGCAGCTTGCCGTACTGGGTAAAGATGGCAAGGCCGTTGCCGGAAACATTGGTGTAGACCAGACCCATGATGCCGAAGGGTGCCAGATTGATGATCCAGCGCACGATCTGGGAGACCGCATCGGCGGTGTTTGCCATAAAGGTCTTGGTGGTGTCAGAGCCGATCTTCTTCATGGCCACGCCGAACATGCAGGCCCAGAACAGGATGCCGATGTAGTTGCCGCTCATGATGGCACTGACGGGGTTTGCCACAAAGTTGGTGAGCAGAGTGCCCATCACTTCGCCCAGACCCTGCGGCACCACGTCCGACTGGGCAGCGTCTGCAAGCACGACCGTGACCGGGAACATAAAGCTGGTCGCCACTGCGATGGCCGCAGCCAGAAAGGTGGTGAGCATGTACAGCCAGATGACCGTGCCGAAGCGGCGGTCCAGCTTGGAAGAGCCCTGTGCCAGAGCACTTGCCACGATCACGAACACCAGCACCGGGGCGATGCCCTTCAGTGCGCCAACGAACAGGCTGCCCAGTTCACCCACCCAGCCTGCACCGGGGGCCACCAGAGCCAGCACCGCACCGATGAACAGGCCGATCAGAATGCGAACGATCAGGCTGATGCCGTTGTAGCGGGCAACTGCCTTGTTCAACGTTTTCATATAGACACTCCTCTTTCCTATTGTACGCCAATGGCGTACAGCTTCCTGTCTCTTACACAAGGACGGGTGTTATTATAGCACATACGGCAGAGAAATGAAAGCGTTTTCAGACATTTTTCGTTCACAAATTTGCATTCAGGTCGGTGCCCATGGGGTTTTTCCGTCGATCTGTATTTATAGCAAGGACAGGTTTGGCCATTCGCGGCTTTGTTCTCTCCGTCACCGTCGAGCGGCGCAGGGCGGAGCGAGCGGGGGCAAACAAAAAAGCCTGCGTGCGCAGTCCTGCATGGCAGGCTCTGCATCCGCAGACCGGGGCTCTTTGGGGGTGTATTCTGTTTTCAACCCAGCGGCTGGGTGGGGGCAAGCTTCTGGTAGGCAAAGCGGGGCGAGCCGTCTGCCACATGGATGACACCGCAGCGGGTAAAGCCGTTCTTTTCCAGCAGATGCTGCATGATCTTGTTGTCGGCGTGGGTGTCGGCACGCAAGCTCTGGCAGTGCTCCATGCTCCAGTCCAGCACTGCCGATGCCACGCCCTTGTGCTTTCCGGCCGATGCCAGACGGTGCACCGTGCCATAGGGCAGGGTATCGTCCAGCCACTGGCCGTCCTCAATAGCGGCGTAGGTGGGGTCCGCCCCCAGAATAAATGCAAATACGGCCTCGATCTGGCCGTTGACCACATAGAGGAACAACCGGTTCGAGTCGATATCCTCTTCCAGCAGTTCCTGCGGCGGGAAATTATCCCCCCACTGGGTCGGGTTGCCGGATGCCTTCATGACTGCACGTGCATGGGCATAGATCTTCAGGATCTGGGGCAGATCCCCTCTCACTGCTCCACGAAACATTCATTCCACCTCGTCTTTTCTGCGCTGCGCTCGGTCCGGCACAGCACTTTGAGAATTGTTCTTATTGTACTACAAATTACCATAAAAATCCAGTTCCCGCACCAAAGTACCTTAAAATGCTCCAAAACGGCAAAAAGCAGGGGCTGCTGCACTTTCGGCTAAAACGATGTGCAGCAGTCCCTGCTTTTAGAGCAAGTACCTTATGCGCTGGCGCGGCCATGACCGGTGCGCACCAGCCGGTATTCCCGCGGGCTGAGACCATACCGCTCGTGGAACAGGCGGTAGAAATAGCTGGTGTTCTCGTAGCCCACCAGAGAAATGATCTGCTGGATGTTCATGTCGCTGCGGCGCAGCATGCGGGCAGCGGTCTCCATACGGTGCTTTTGCAGCAATTCCTTATAGGTGCGTCCGGTCTGGGCACGCACGCACTCGCTGACATATGCCAGCGAAACGCCGTACTCCCGTGCCACGTTGGAAAGGCTTGCTTCGCGGTAATTCTGGGTGATCTCTTTGAGTGCCGCCTGCACCAGTGCTTCGCGGCTGACCGTTCCGGCCCTGACTTCCGGCAGGATAGGATTCGTCTGTGTCATCTGCGTTTCCTCCGTAAAGGGTGCGGCGGGCGGGGACTGGGGGATGTCGGACGCCCGCCGCACAGGGAATGGCGGCTCCTGCCGCCCTACACCTCAGATACGAACCGACGCACCGGAATATTGCAGAAAGCTAAAAAATTTTTAGTCAATTTTCGTTGTAGGAGTCAGACCCCTCTCAGTCACGCCTGACGGCGTGCCAGCTCCCCCGAAGGGGGAGCTTTATCGGCACGAACCGGTAGATGCTTAAAAGCTCCCCCCTTCGGGGGAGCTGGCGAACGCAGTGAGCCTGAGAGGGTTTTCGTCTTACAGAAAAAGACCGCTTCCGCACCGGGCAGAAACGGCCTTTTTCAGGAGAAATAAAGAAAACACGAACCCTCAAACATGAGGAAGGGAAATGCTCAGAACATGCTCTCGTCCTTATAGCGGCCGGTGCGCACGAACTGCACCCACTCGGCCACATTCACGGCGTGGTCGCCGATGCGCTCCAGATACTTAATGACCATCAGCAGGTCCAGCGCTGCGTCCACCTTGCCGGGATCTTCGGCGATCTCCTGCGCCAGCTGATGCTTGATGGCGTTGAAGTCGTGATCCACCTCGTCGTCTGCGGCGATCACCCTGCGGGCGGCATTTTCGTCCTCTGCCGTCAGGGCATCGAGGGCATCCAGGATCATCTGGTGGGCCTTTTTTCCCATGGCAATGGCCTGACTTACCGCCGGGTCGCCCTCTTTGCGGACGGTGACAAGGTGGGGGATGATCTCGGCGATGTCGGCGGCATGGTCGCCGATGCGCTCAATGTCCGTGACCACCTTCATGGCGGTGGAGATGCGGCGCAGATCGCCTGCCACCGGCTGCTGACGCAGCAGCAACGTCATGCAGCGGTGCTCGATATCCCGCTCCATATTGTTGATGCGGGCATCCCCCTTCACGATGGCCGCAGCTGCATCGGCATCAGCAACGCAGAGCGCTTCCAGAGCGTTCTCCACGGCATCGGCAGAGTTGCGGCCCATTTCGGTCAGCGAATTTTTCAGCGATTCCAGATCGGTGTCGTACTGTTTACGGATACTCATAGCTGTTTCCTCCTTTAACCGAACCGACCGGAAATGTAGTCCTCGGTGCGTTTATCCTGCGGTGCGCTGAAGATCTGCGCCGTGGGGCCCACTTCCACCAGCTCGCCCAGCAGGAAGAAGGCGGTGCGGTCGCTGATACGGGCCGCCTGCTGCATGTTGTGGGTAACGATGACCACCGTGTAGTTCTTCTTCAGCTCACTCATCAGCTCCTCCACCTTCATGGTGGAGCCGGGGTCCAGAGCACTGGTGGGCTCGTCCATCAGCAGCACTTCGGGCTTCACCGCCAGTGCGCGTGCGATGCACAGACGCTGCTGCTGGCCGCCGGAAAGGCCCAGCGCGCTCTTTTTCAGGCGGTCCTTCACCTCGTCCCACAGGGCCGCGCCCCGCAGGCTGCTTTCCACCAGCTCGTCCAGCTCAGCCTTATTGCGTACGCCGTGCAGCTTGGGGCCGTAGGTGATATTGTCGTAAATGCTCATGGGGAAGGGATTGGCCTTCTGGAACACCATGCCCACCCGGCGGCGCAGGTCGGTAAGCTGCATTTCCCGGGCAAAGATGTCCTCGCCCTTCAGCCGCACATCGCCCTCGATGCGCACATTCGGCACAAGGTCGTTCATGCGGTTGAGGGTCTTTAAAAAGGTGGACTTGCCGCAGCCGGAAGGGCCGATGAGCGCGGTGATCTCCCGCTCGCCCACGTCCAGCGAAATGCCTTTCAGCGCCTTGAAGTCGCCGTACCAGAGGTTCAGGTCTTTTGCCGATATCACCGGCACATTCGTGTTTTCCATAGAATACCTCATTGTTGAATTTCAACAGGAAGTTTACCGTTTCGACCCTTCCCGTGAAAAGGTAGATTTGAAAAATCCGCAGATTTTTCAAATCTACGAAATTAAAAATAATTTTCCGCGATTCATGGCCAGAGCGAATGCGGAGGCCATTTTGAACAGTAAAATCAAATTTTACTGTTTCTGTTTCAGCTTAGTCTTTGCCAGCCGCGCCGCAAGGTTGATGGCCAGCACCAGCACCAGCAGCACCGCACCGATGCCCCATGCGGAAGCAAAATCGCCGTCCTCAAAGGCACGCAGGTACAGCAGCACCGACAGGGTGGCACCGTTGGAGGTGTAGGCTTTGGCCACGCTCTTGGCAATGACCTCTGCGGCACCGGCGGTGAAGAGCAGGGCGGCACTTTCGCCCACGATGCGGCCCACAGCCAGAATGCAGCCGGTCACGATGCCGTCGATGCTGCAGGGCAGCACGATGGTGCGGATGATGTGCCACTTGCCTGCACCCAAGCCCATGGCACCCTCCCGGTAGCCCTGCGGCACCGTCTTGAGGGATTCCTGCGTGGTGCGGATGATGGTGGGCAGGTTCATGACCACCAGCGTGAGTGAACCGGACAGCAGACAGGTCTGGAAGCCCAGCGCCTGACTGAACACCAGCATACCCACCAGACCGTAGATGATGCTGGGGATGCCCGCCAGCGTTTCGTTGGTAAACTCGATGACCTCGATGAGCCGCCGGTTGGAGGCATACTCGGTCAGGTAGACCGCCGCGCCCACGCCCAGAGGCAGTACGATCAGTAATGTCAGCACAATGACATACAGTGTGTTGAGGATGGCAGGCAGGATGCCGTCGGTCTTTTTCAGCACACTGGCGGTGGTGGAAAGGAACTTCCAGCTGATGTGGGGGATGCCCCGCACCAGCACCATGCCGATGATACCGGCCACCAGCACCATCACCAGCACGGCGCTGGCCCAGACCAGTGCGGTCATGACCCGGTTCCACATCTGACGGGAAGGCGAAAGGCCCTTATTCATCCCGGCTTCCTCCCTTCAGCACAACGTTCAGCACAACATTGATGATCATGATAAAGACGAACAGCACCAGCGCGATGCTGAACAGCGCCTGCCGCTGCAGACCGCCGGCATAGCTCATCTCCTTGGCGATGGCGGTGGTCAGGAAGGTGACGCTGCGGAAGGGACTGTCCGGCATGTTGGGGCTGTTGCCTGCCACCATCATCACCGCCATGGCCTCGCCGATGGCACGGCCGATGCCCAGCACAATGCCTGCGGCAATGCCGCTTTTGGCTGCCGGAATGCTGATCTTGAACCATGTTTCGGTGTCGGTGGCACCCAGTGCCAAACTGCCCTGCTCATACTCCGGCGGCACGGCGTTCAGCGCCGTGACCGACACGGACACGATGCTGGGCAAGATCATGATGGAAAGCACCACGATGGCGCTCAGCAGGCAGGCACCGGAAGCCTTGCCGAAGGTCTTTGCCACGGCGGGCACCAGCACCTGCATGCCCAGCAGGCCGAACACCACGCTGGGGATGCCGGACAGCAGCTCGATGGCGGTGACCACCACGGTGCGCAGCTTGGGGTCGGCGGCCTTGGAGAGGAACACCGCCGTCAGCAGGCCGATGGGCACACCGATGATGGCAGCGCCCAGCGTGCCGTAGATGCTGGAAAGGATGAACGGCAGGATGCCGAACAGCGGCTGGGCTGCCGTGGAGGCCCACTTTGTGCCGAACAGGAATTGGAACAGGCCGATCTTGTGGATGGCCGGCACGCCGGAGATCACCATGTACACCGAGATAAGCACCACGCAGCCCACCGCCAGCATACCGCACAGGAAGAAGATGAAGTTCATCACCGCTTCCAGCCATTCGGCGGGGGTGCGGGGCAACCGCACCCGGCTCAGATAGGATTTTTTGTTCATAGCTGAAATCCTTTATAAAAGCCGCGTCGGCCCGCAGAAACGGCAGCCCGACGCGGCAGTTTTCTTGTTCAGATGCGGGGCAGGCGGTTCACCGGAGAGCTTTCCCCGGCAAACCACCCAATTACTCGTTCACCGGCACAGCGCCTGCGGTGCGGATGAGGTCGGCAGCGTCCTTGCTGGTGGCAAAGTCCACAAAGGCCTGTGCCTGCTCAGACAGGGTCACGCTCTTGTTGGTGACGAACACGAAGGGACGCTGGATCTTGTAGCTGCCGTCCTTGACGGTGTCCTCGCTGCACTCCACACCCTCCACGGTGACCATGGCGACGGTGTCGCCCACAGCGGACAGGGAAGCGTAGCCGACGGCCAGAGGATTGGCCTCCACAGCGCTGATGACAGCGCCGGTAGCGGTCAGCTCCTGTGCGTACTTGCAGCTGTCCTTCACGTCCACGATGCTCTCAAAGCCATCGCGGGTGCCGGAACCGGCCTCGCGGCCCACCAGAACGATCTCGCCGTCGTCGCCGCCCACATCCTTCCAGTTGGTGATCTCGCCGGTGAACATCTGCTTCAGCTGGTCCACGGTCAAGTCTGCCACCTTGCTGGCCTTGTTGACAACGATAGCAATGCCGTCCAGAGCCACGATGGTGCCGTCCACGTCGTTCTTCTCGTCGTCCTTCAGGGCGCGGGAGGACAGGCCGATGTCCAGCGTCTTATCGGTAGCACCGGTGATGCCTGCGCCGGAACCGGTGGGGTCGTAGCTGACGGTGACACCCGGCTCAATCTCAGCAAAGCCTTCGGTCAGGGCAGCGATGACATTCTTCATGGAGGTGGAACCACCGGTAGCAACGTTGCCAGACAGGGCAGCAGCGGTAGAAGAAGCAGTGGAGCCTGCAGCGGCAGAGGTAGAAGAAGCTGCAGCAGAGGAAGCAGAACCGCCGCAGGCGGTCAGGGCAGCAGCGGCAGCAACTGCACCGCAGACAGTGAGAAACGAACGACGCGTGATCTTTTTCATAATATTTGTCCTCCAAACATCCGGGCTTTCCGTTCCCGGCTCTTGTTTTCGTGTTTTCCTTGGGTACGGCACTATTGTATCCCAGTCGGTAAGCCGCTTCGACCACAAGCGGGAAAAATCGAGGTAAATTGTTTGGACATGTTTTGGCCCCAATGTAAAATTTGGGCGCAAAAAAAGCCCGGGGTGCGGGTGCACCTCGGGCTTTTGGGGGATATTATGCTTTTTCGGCAACTAGGGAAGCACTTACCTTTCCGTCACTGGTCAGGATAAATTCAGCTGTTTTGCTTTGCAGGGTCACGCGCAGTTTCAATGTGCCACCTGCTCTGAACGCACCATCTTCAGCAACGGTGAATACAAATTCCGGCTGATAAGTTGCCGTGTTACCAAGCGGAATATCCACACTCTTGATAAGAGCGCTTCCGTTTCGCGGCTTTACTTCTTTCTCTGTGATCTGGGCCGTGAACGCATCCTTAAACGGAATAGCAATTGCACCATTTCCGTTATACTTAATTTTCACTTTGGGAATGTAGATATAGAAGAGATTGTTTTGTCCAAAGTCCTCTTTGCTATCGCGGCCCATATCTGCGGTCATGGTCACTTCAAACTCACCCAGCCCGATGGTTGCGGACGGGATCTCGCTGCCGCCTCCATCACAGCCGGTGAGGACACCAGCGGCAGAAGCGGCCAGCACAGCGGCGGCAGATGCTTTCAGAAAATCACGGCGGGAAAAAACATTGCGCATCAGAAATTCCTCCCATCTCAAATCTGGTTTGTTCCTATCACCATAGTACCATATTTACCCAGACTGTCAAGGGACAGAATTCAACCCCTCAGTCTCGCTGCGCTCGCCAGCTCCCCTAATAGGGGAGCCCTTGGCATATCGGGAAAGTCTGCACGGATGGACAAAGCACCGTCGTTAAAGCTCGACCTCCACGCCATCGGGGCGGTAGAAGGTGACGTTCCTGCGCCACTGGGGCTCGCCCATGGTGCGGCGGTAGCAGTCTGCCAGCTGCCGCACGGCTTCCTCGGGGCTGCGCACCTTTCCGCCGCAGCAGGGGAGCACCAGCACCCGGAACCAGGCATCAAAGAGATGCTCTGTCCAGCCGGTGTCCTTGGCCCCGCACCGGGCGTAAAAGCCCAGGCGGCGCACGGCCATGGCCTCGTCCTCGGCTTTTTCGGGGCACTCCGCTTCAATGAGGATGGCCTGCGCGCCCTTCTCGTGGTCAGGCAGAGCGGCCAGCAGAACGGCTCCGATGCCGCCGGCCCGATACTGGGGCAGAACGGCAAAGTAGTCCAGCTGGCTCACCTCACAGCCCACGGGCCGCACCATCAACAGATACGCCACCAGCGCGTCGTCCTCATACACGCCCCAGGTGTGGGCGGTACCGGCGGCCTCGCTGTTCAGGATCATGCTCAGGGGCTTCAGCTCTCCGGCAGGAAAATCCCGGCGCATCTCGTTCAGGTAAACGTCCGTCAGCTCTTCGGCGGTCAGCAGCCGCCAGGTCAGGCTCTCGGGGTTCATACGATACGGGTTCCTTTCTGGTAGACAGCCTGAATATTCAGTTCCTTGTCCGCCAGGATCACATTGCCGTAGCGGCCTGCAGCCAGACTGCCGTAATCATTGTCGATGCCAATGCTCTTGGCGGGGTTTTCGCTGGCGGCGCGGACAGCGCTTTCCAGCGGGACGTTCATCTCCAGCACGGCACGCTTCATGCAGTCGTACAGGCAGGTGGCACTGCCCGCAATGGTGCCGGGGTGCTCAGTCAGGGTGGCGCGGGGGCCGCTGACAGTGACCGCCTGACCGCCCAGGCTGTACTGGCCGTCGGGCAGGCCGCAGGCCATCATGCTGTCGGCGATCAGGATGACATGGTCATCCCCGAAGGTGTTGAAGGTGAACCGCACCATGGCCGGGTGGATGTGAACGTTGTCGGTGATGAGCTCCACCTCCGCGCCCCGTTCCAGCGCCGCAATGATGGGGCCGGGCTCCCGATGGGTGATGCCGGGCATGGCGTTGTACAGGTGGGTCATGTGGGTCGCGCCTGCGTCAAAGGCGGCGTTGGCGGTGTCGTAGCTGGTGCAGGTGTGGGCAATGGAGATGCGCACCTCGTCATGGCAGGCGGCAATGAACTCCAGTGCACCCGGCTCCTCCGGGGCGATATCCACCAGCTTGATCAGGCCGTTTGCCCGCTTCTGCAGGCGGCGGAACATTGCAACATCTGCCTTGTGGAGATACTCCGGGTTCTGGGCACCCACCTTGTTGGGGCTGATGAAGGGTCCCTCCATGTTGATACCCACAAGGTCTGCGCCTCTGCCGTTTTGATGGGCGGCGGCGGCATCCATCACGCCGTTCAGGATCTCTTCCGAGAAAGTCATAGTGGCGGGGCAGATGGCCAGCACGCCCTTACCGGCCTCAAAATCGGCCAGGGTCTGGATGGCTTCTTCATTGCCGTCACAGAAATCCTTGCCCATAGCACCGTGGAAGTGGATATCCACAAGGCCTGGCAGAGCGTAAGCGCCCTTGGCATCCACGATCTCTTCGCCTTCCTCCGGCTGTGCAAAGGGCACGATGCGCCCCTCCCGGATGGTCAGGCTCCCCTCCTCAAAGGTGTGGCGGGGGGTATAAATCAGAGCATTTTTGATGATCATTTTAATGCCTCCTAAACCTCTCCGTCTGCGAAGCAGACGGAGAGGTTTCGTCTTACAGCAGGCTCAGTGCTTCCTCATCGGCCACAAGAATGCAGTCGGGGTGCATCTGCAGGATGGAGCCCGGGCACTCGGGGGTCACAGGGCCGGAGACGACCGCCTTGACTGCCTTGGCCTTTGCCAGACCGTTGGCCACCACCAGAACCTTGCGGGCCTGCATGATGGTCTTGATGCCCATGGTGTAGGCCTGCTTGGGCACCAGATCCTCGTTGCCGTCAAAGAAGCGCTTGTTGGCCTCGATGGTGGCAGGGGTCAGATCCACGCAGTGGGTCTCCAGCTCAAAGGCCTCGCCCGGCTCGTTGAAGCCGATGTGGCCGTTGGGGCCAAGGCCCAGCAGCTGCAGGTCGATGCCGCCCACGCTGTGGATGATCTCGTTGTACTTTTTGCAGGCATCCGCAGCATCGGGGTTGGTGCCGTCGGGCAGGTGGATGGCCTCGGGGCGGATGTTGACCTTGTCAAACAGGTTCTTGTGCATAAAGCTCCAATAGCTTTCGGGATGCTCCTTGGGCAGGCCGCGGTACTCGTCCAGATTGACGGTGGTGACCTCAGAGAAATCCAGGTCGCCCTTGTTGTACCAGTCCACCAGCTGAGCGTATGCGCCAACAGGGGTGCCGCCGGTCGCCAGACCCAGCACGCAGTTGGGCTTCATAATGACCTGTGCCGAAATGATATTGGCTGCCTTGCGGGACATATCCGCATAATCTTTTGCACGAATGATCTTCATTACAAACGACCTCACTTATCATCTTTTTTGCCGCTCTGCACGGGCTGCGCAGAGCACTTCTGCGTTTAGTTTATCACATTTCGCAGACAAGCGCCAGTCATCCCGGCCATCTTTTCGGTGTGTTTGCACAAAAAGATGCAAAGCCCCGCCGTTTGGGCCGGCATTTCCGGTCACGAACGCGCAAAAACGCCGCCGGACGTTTCCACACCGGCGGCGCTACATGTTGAAAGATCAGTTTCCGCTGCACAGGCCGCAGGCGGCACAGGCGGCGGGGGTGGCGGCACAGCCGCCAAGGGCGGTCTCGCGCAGCTCGGCAGGCAGGCGCTTGCCCACGGCGTACATGGCGTCCAGCATCTGGTCGAAGGGGATCAGCTGGCGGATGCCGCTCAGGGACAGTTCTGCTGCAATGAGGGCGTTGGCCACACCGGCAGCGTTGCGGTTCTGGCAGGGGTACTCCACCAGCCCGCCTACAGGGTCGCACACAAGGCCCAGCATGTTCATCAGCACGGTGGAAGCTGCATCCAGACACTGCTGCGGGTTGCCGCCCATCAGCTCCACGGCGGCAGAAGCAGCCATGGCAGACGCAATGCCCACCTCGGCCTGACAGCCGCCCACGGCACCGGCCACGGTGGCGTTGCGCATGGCAAGATAGCCCACGGCACCGGCGTTGAACAGGGCATCCACGATGCGCTGGTCGGAGATGCGGTAGCACTCCTGCAGGGCCAGCATCATGCCCGGCACCACGCCTGCAGAGCCTGCGGTGGGTGCAGCCACGATCAGGCCCATGGAAGCGTTCACTTCCAGCACGGCCATGGCGTAGGTCATGGCCTTCTGCAGCACATCGCCGCAGATGTTTTTCTTCTTATTATAATGTGTTTCCAGCTTTTTGGCCTCGCCGCCAATGAGCCCGCCCATGGATTTGATGGGCTTTTTCAGCGGCTGGGTGGCAGAAGCGCGCATGATCTCCCATGCCTTTGCCATGCGGTGATCCACAGCATCCCGGGGCCCTTCGCCCAGAATGCATTCCCGCTGGCGCATCACTTCCGAAATGGGCAGTTGGTTTTCCTCGCACAGGTCCAGCAGCTCCTTGGCGGACTTGAAATCCATGTTCATCGCTCGTCCCTCCTTACGGCTGCACGACCATTACATCGTTGATGTTCGGGTTTGCCAGCAGCAGCTGATCCACACCCTCGGGCAGGCGCTCATCCGACTCCACGATGGTATAAGCCGTATGTCCCTTTCCCTCGCGGAACAGGCGCATGAATGCGATGTTCACGCCGCGGTCGCTGAGGATCTTTGAGATATGCGCCACCACGCCGGGCTTGTCCTTCTGCACCACGATGAGGGCATTGTACTCGCCGGTAAAGTCCACCTCCACGCCGTTGATCCGCACGATGCGCACCTTGCCGCCGCCAAGCGATTCACCGCGCACGGTCATCACCTGACCGGCCGCATTCTCCATGCGGATATCCACCGTGTTGGGGTGGATGTCGGTCTCCACCTCATTGGGGGTGAAGCTGTAGCCAAGGCCGCGGTCGGTGGCAATGGCAAAGGAATCCCGGATGCGGGTATCATCGGCCGAAAAGCCCATGATGCCGCCCAGCAGGGCGCGGTCGGTACCGTGGCCGTGGTAGGTCTTGGCAAAGGAGCCGTAGAGGGTAAAGTCCGCCCGCTTCAGCGGCGGGGCGATCATCTTCTGTGCCAGAAAGGCGATGATCTCCGCGCCTGCGGTGTGGGAGCTGGAAGGGCCGATCATGTTCGGGCCCAGAACATCAAAAACACTGATAAATGCCATGGGGTGTCACTCCTGTCAGGTCAAAAACCGCGCCGCGCATCAGACGCTTGCGCTGCTCTTGTTGATGAACTTCTGGTAGATGGTCTCCACGATCACGCCGATGGCGTTGTCGCCGGAGACGTTGCAGGCAGTGCCGAAGGAATCCTGAGTGATGTACAGAGCCACCATGATGGCGCAGATGGGGCCATTGGGGTCACCGGCCTCAGCGCCAAAGATCATGTACAGGAAGGGCAGAGCGGTCATGATGGAGCCGCCGGGAGCACCGGGAGAAGCCACCATGGCAACGCCCAGCGTCATGATGAAGGGCACCACGGTAGCAAGGCTGATGGGCAGCTGGTTCATCAGGCAGACGGCAGTTGCGCAGGCGGTAATGGTGATCATGGAGCCTGCCATGTGGATGTTTGCGCACAGAGGCACCACGAAGTTGCGGATCTGCTCGCTCACGCCGTCAGCCGCAGCGCACTGCAGGTTGACCGGGATGGTGGCTGCAGAGGACTGGGTGCCCAGAGCGGTGGTGTAGCCGGGGATCTGGTTGCGGATCATCTTGAAGGGGCTCTTGTGGCTCACAGCGCCTGCAACGCAGAACTGCAGGAAGATGCAGACCAGATGCATGATGATGACCACCAGGAACACCTTCCACAGGATGCCCAGAATGGCGTAGGTCTTGCCGGACTTGGTCATGTCGATGAAGGTACCGCAGACGTACAGGGGCAGCAGCGGGATGATGACGCTGTGCAGCACCTGATCGATGATGCCGGAGAAGTCCTTCATGCCATTATAAAGTGTATCACCGATGGTCTTGCCGCGCAAGGTGGACAGGCACAGGCCCAGCACGAAGGCCAGCACCACGGCAGACAGGGTGTCCAGCAGCGGAGGGATGGAGATGGAGATGTAGCTGACCAGAGAGTTGTCAGCCGTGGCGGCGATCTGTTCCAGAGCGCCTTCGCTCATGAAGCTGGGGAACAGGCTTGCGGACACCAGATAGGATGCCGAGCCTGCGATCAGGGTGGAGCCGTAGGCCAGAGCCACCGTGATGAGCAGCAGCTTGCCTGCGCCGCTCTTCAGGTCGGCAATGCCCATGGTGACGTAGGCCACGATCATCAGCGGGATGATGAACTTCAGGAACGAGCTGAAGATGCTGGATGCCGTGACGACGACCCGGCAGAACCACACCGGGAAGAACTGGCCGATGATGATGCCCAGCACAATGGCGATGAGCAGCTTCGGCAGCAGTCCGAGCTTGAATTTTTTCTTTTCCATAAGAATAAAATCCTCCTTTTCCTATCCTGACCTTTGTGCGGCACCTGACAGCGCTCTCTCCGCCGCAGCCCGCACGGCCAGCCTTTCACGAAACGTCAAATTTTCACTTGACGTGTTGACACATTTAGTTTAACATAGACATATGCATGATTCAAATTCATAAAAATAAAGTTATGGTTTAAAAATCTTAATAGCAAAGGAGCTTCGCCATGGAAGTGCGCCAGCTGAACACCCTGATCCGTGCCGCCCAGTTCCAGAGCTTTTCCAAGGCAGCGGAAAGTCTGGGCTATTCCCAGTCTGCCGTTACCGTGCAGATCAAAGCGCTGGAAGAAGAGCTGGGTGTGCGCCTGTTCGACCGCATGGGCAAGCGGGTGATCCTGACCGCACAGGGTCAGTGCTTTCTGGAATACGCCAACAGCATTCTGGATACCATCCACAACGCCCGCCGCGCCCTGAGCGAGGATGCCGAGCTGGAGGGCTGCCTGCACATCGGCACGCTGGAATCTCTCTGCTTTTTCCGTCTGCCCGGCCTGATGCGTCAGTTCCGGGTGGAACACCCCAAAGTCAGCCTTCGGGTCACTACCGGCTCCCCGGAAGAGCTGATCGAAAAGATGGAGCGCGGCGAGGTGGACCTCATCTGCATTCTGGACGAGCCGCGCTACTCCAACAGCTGGCACAAGTGCAACGAGGTGCCGGAAGAGGTGGTGTTCGTGGCTTCCCCGGACATCGACCTCGGCCACCCCGGCCCGTACCGGGTGGCAGAGCTTCTGGACAAGCCCTTCTTCCTCACCGAACGCAACGCCAACTACCGCCGCACCTTTGACCGGTTTCTGGCTTCCCGCCAGATCGAGCTGACCCCCAGCCTTGAGATCAGCGATACCTCCTTTATCATCAAGATGCTGGAGCGCTCCTCCGGCATTTCCCTGCTGCCGCGCTTCGCTGTGGCCGAGCCTGCGTCCAGAGGAGATCTGCGCATTCTGGAGGTGTCAGACTTCCGGCTGACCATGTACCGCCAGATGTTCTACCACAAGGATAAATGCTGCACCCGGGAAATGGATGCCTTCATCCAGCTGGCCTCCGGGCCGGACCTACCTCTTTTATAATACAGAAAGCTTTTATAATACAGAAAGCAGCAGACCCCCGGGCGGTAAACCGCCCGGGGGTCTGCTGTGCTGAGGAGATTTCAGGAATTTGCAAAGCATTGCGCAGACTGTGTGCAGGCACAGCCCCGCAGAGGAGGATGATTAAGCAAAGAAGGAGATGATGAGTGCTACCAGGAAGCCCACACCGCCAACCAGAGTTTCCATGATGGTCCAGGTCTTGAGGGTGGTCTTTTCGTCCATGCCCACAAGGCTCTTCACCAGCCAGAAGCCGGAGTCGTTGAAGTGAGAGCACACGGTGGAGCCGCCGGCGATGGCAGCGGTGACGCAGGCCAGGTACAGCGGGCTCAGCTCGCTGATGCCGGGCATGGCGGAGATGATGCCTGCTGCCATGGTCATAGCCACGGTAGAGGAACCAACGGAGATGCGCACCAGAGCAGCCACGATGAAGGCCACCAGAACCAGCGGCAGGCTGGCGTTTGCCACGGCGTTGCCGATGACATCGCCCAGACCGGAGTTCTGCAGCATGTAGCGCAGCACGCCGCCGCAGGCAGTGACCAGCAGGATCATGCCGGTGGGCTCAAGGGACTTGGTCATGATCTTTTCCAGCTGGGCATTGTTATAGCCGTGACGGGTGCCCAGCAGATACATAGCAGCGATGGTAGCCAGCAGCAGCGCCATGAAGGGCTCACCGAGGAAGGCCAGAACGGGCTGGATGCCAGCCAGAGCGGGCACCACCTTTGCCACGGAGTTTGCAATGATGAGGACCAGCGGGATCAGGATGATGCCCACGATGGTGCCGAACTTGGGCAGCTTGCTCTCGTCGATGTCTGCCTGCTGTGCAACGTGCTCGGGCACCTCGATCATATACTTCTTGCCGCAGATGGAGCCCCAGATGGGACCGGCAGCGATCATGGCGAAGATGCCGCAGAAGATGCCGATGAGGATGACCCAGCCCAGATCAACGCCCAGCATGCTGGCCACCAGAACGGGGCCCGGCGTGGGAGGGATGAAGGCGTGGCCGACAGCCAGACCGGCCAGCAGGGGGATGACATAGTACAGGACCGAGCGCTTGGTGCGCTTTGCCAGAGAGAAGGCCAGCGGGATCAGGATGATCAGACCGGCGTCAAAGAACACCGGCATAGCCACCACCAGACCCGTGATGCCCAGCGCCCATGCGGCTTTTTCGTCACCGAACTTGCGCACCATGGTCACGGCCAGCGTCTGTGCGCCGCCGGATTCTTCCAGAATGGCACCGAACATGGAGCCAAGGCCCACCAGAAGAGCGATGCCCTTTAAGGTGTTGCCGATACCTTCGTTGACCGAGCCGATGATGTCAGACAGGGGCATACCGGCCATCAGGCCGATGCCCACCGCACCGATCAGGATGGAGATCATGGCGTGGACTTTGAACTTGATGATAAGGATGAGCAAAAGGATCAGGCCCGCCACCGCGGCGAACACGAGCCGCGCGGCGTCCGGGGTTGCAACAGCTGTCATAAACATATCCTCCATTTTTGATGTTATGTTTGCTTTGGGTCTTATTTCAGCGCCGTCCCCGCAGACGGACGCCGGATTCCGATGGATTTTTATAGACGAAGCAATATCCGCTTTTTTATTTTTGGCGTAACTTTCACCAGACCGTTCAGCAAAGCATCGCTGAGCAGTTGATTTTTGAGTTTGTGTCCAGCCTCCGCAGGAGCGTCTCTTACTCCATGTAGGCGCCCTTCATGGGGCTGACGGCGTGCTGAGAGTAGAGCTTCAGCAGGCCCTTGGTGTACTTGGGAGCCTTGGGCTTCCAGTTGGCACGGCGCTGGGCAAGGATGGCCTCCATCTCTTCGGGGGTCTTTTCCTCACCGTTCACGCCCACGATGGCAAGCTGACGGTTCGGCACATCGATGCGGATGAGATCGCCCTCTTCCACCAGAGCGATGGGGCCGCCCACAGCGGCCTCCGGGCTGACATGGCCGATGACCGGGCCGCGGCTTGCGCCGGAGAAGCGGCCGTCGGTGATGAGCGCCACGCTGGAAGCCAGCTTGGGGTCGGCGCAGATGGCCTCGCCGGTGTAGAACATCTCGGGCATGCCGCTGCCGCGGGGGCCTTCGTAACGGATGAAGATGGCATCTCCGGGCTGGACCTGCTTGTTCAGAACGGCGCTGATGCACTCTTCCTCGCTGTCAAAGGGCCTTGCGCGCAGGGTGGCGTGGAACATGTTCTTGGGGCAGGCGGTGTGCTTGATGACACTGCCTTCCGGGGCTAGATTGCCCTTCAGGATAGCGATGCTGCCGTCGGTGCCCTTGGCGTTGTCAAAGCTGTGGATGATATCCTCGCGGGTGACTTTGATGCCCAGACCCTTGGTCTTTTCCTGCAGGATCTCGTCGCAGTGCTCGTAGAAGCCGTTCTTCTTCAGGTCTTCCAGGTTTTCGCCCAGCGTCTTGCCGGTGACGGTCATCACGTCCAGATGCAGCATGGACTTGATCTCTTCCATCACGCGGGGCACGCCGCCTGCATAGTAGAAGTACTGTGCGGGCCAGTCGCCGGAGGGACGGATGTTCAGCAGATAGTGTGCGCCGCGGTGCATCCGGTCAAAGGTGTCGGCATCGATCTCAAAGCCGAACTCGTGTGCAATGGCGGGCAGATGCATGGTGGCATTGGTGGAGCCGGAGATGGCGGCGTGCACCATGATGGCGTTTTCAAAGCTCTTCATGGTGACGATGTCCTTGGCCTTGATGCCCTCGGCCACCAGCTTCATCACCTGAACGCCGGCATCATAGGCAGCCTGCTTCAGCTCCGGGGCGGTGGCCGGCATCAGGGCGGTGCCGGGCAGCATCAGGCCCAGAGCCTCGGCCATGATCTGCATGGTAGAAGCGGTGCCCATAAAGGAGCAGGCACCGCAGCTGGGGCAGGCATTGTGCTTGTAGTAGTCCAGCTGCTCGTTGGGGATCACGCCCGTCTTTTCCCATGCGTCGAACTTGCCGATCTGTTCCAGCGTCAGCAGGTCGTTGATGGCGCAGGCGGGGTCGTTGACCACGTACTTCTTGGGCAGGGTGTGGGCTTCCATCACGCCGCCGGTGACCACGATGGCGCTCATATCCTTCAGGCGGCCAATGCTCATCAGCATGGCGGGCATGGACTTGTCGCAGCTGGCGATGAACACGCCGCCGTCGTACACGGTGGCGTTGGCCTGAGCTTCCACCAGATTCACGATGGCATCACGGTGGGGCAGCGAGTAGTTGATGCCGTCGTGGCCCTGTGCGATACCGTCGCACATATCGGTTGCAAAATAGCGTGCAGCCTTGCCGCCGTGGGTGTTGACTGCCTGTACAGCCTCCTTCACGAACTGATCCAGATGGGCGCTGCCGGGGTGGCTGTCGCCAAAGGTGCTCTCCACCATGATCTGGGGCTTTGCAAGGTCGTCCACCTTCCAGCCCATGCCGATCTTCAGCGGATCGTTTTCCGGTGCCAGTTTACGCACTGCCTGAGAACGCAGTTCCATGATCATACCTCCAAAATGCTCTTTTTCTGCTTTGCAAATCGTCCTTTTGACTGTCGGACATCTTACATATTCATTTTAATCGACTCCCGCCTCGTTTGCAAGTTGTCGCAGTCAGAACCCACTTTATGACAATAACCAGCCCAGTTTTTCGTGCACATTGCTCTGAAATCTTGGATACATCATATAATCTAACCAGTTTTTCAACTTTTCTGTTTCATTCGTCTTAAAAAGTCATCAGACAACTTCAGGCATAAAAAGTCCCCGCACAGACCTTGCACTGTGCGGGGACGTAAAATGCGGCGGCGTCAGGTTTCCCATTCGCCGTCGTAAAGCTTTCGGATGCAGTTGCGGTTGAAGTTCAGGTGCATCACCATGGCAGACCGGGCGCCAATGGGGTCATGCCGGGCAATGGCTTCGGTGATCATGCGGTGGGTCAGGATGGTCTCCTCCGTCAGCTTTTTGTGGGTGACGTTCACGAACATCATGACCGCCGTATCGATAATGGGGATCAGCTGCTCCACCACCATGTTCTTGCTGCTCTCTGCGATGCAGGTGTGGAACGCGATGTCGTCCTCGATGTACAGATCACCGCTGTGGATCTTGCTCTCCACCCGGTCGCACAGGCGCTGGATGCGCTCAATGTCCTCGTCGGTGGCGTTTAAAGCTGCCATCTCGGCCATGCCCGGTTCCAGCAGCAGGCGCACGTTCACCAGATCCAGCGCCAGTGCGTTCTTGTCCTGCACGCTGCGCAGGTTCAGTGGGTCCGAAAGGCCCTTGGCAGTCGTGACCACATAGGTGCCGGAGCCCCGCCGCACCTCCACGATGCCCTTGCTGGAAAGCAGCTTCACCGCTTCGCGCACCGTGCTGCGGCCCACACCGAATTTTTCGCCCAGCTCAAATTCATTGGGCAACTTGGCTCCCGGCTCCAGCGGGGTATCCAGAATATAGTGGTAAATTTCGTCCTCCACCTGTTCGGCAAGGAGTTTGTTTTTCAGATGGGAAAATTCGCTCATGGGTGTTCCCTCCCCTGTTTTTTAATTTATTATAAGGCAGGGCAGCAGACAAAAGCAAGGGCTGTCCTCATTCACAGACAGCCCTTGCTTTTGGGTATTTTATTCGTTTGCGGCCTTTTCCAGCTCCGCTTCCTCTGCGGCGGCTTCGGCCTCCTCCTGCTTCTGGTACTCCAGGAAAGCCGACCACATGGGTTCGATGTCCTTGCCCTTCACCCGGCGGTCGAAGTAGTTGCGGGTGATGTCCACCACAGTGCCGGACAGCACCAGCACGCCGATCAGGTTCGGGATCATCATCAGACCGTTGAAAGTGTCGGAAAGATCCCACGCAAGGCCCAGCTTCATGGTGGCACCCACCACGGTCATGCATACAAAGACCACCTTGTAGATGCGGCTGCCGGTGGTGCCGAAGAGATACTCCACGGCCTTGGTGCCGTAGTGGCTCCAGCCCAGCGTAGTGGAGTAGGCAAACAACAGAATGGAAACAGCAATGAACTTGGGGCCAAAGCTGCCAAATGCGGCGGTGAAGGCCTGACCCACCAATGCGTTGTCCTGCACACCGGCCAGTACAGCGCCGCTCTGCAGGTCCACCACGCCGGTGGTCAGGATGACCAGAGCAGTGAGCGTGCAGACCACGATGGTATCGGCAAACACCTCAAACACGCCCCACATGCCCTGATGCACCGGCTCCTTGACGTTGGAAGCGGAGTTGACCATGACGGCAGAGCCGAGACCGGCTTCGTTGGAGAAGGCACCGCGCTTGAAGCCCCAGGTGATGGTTTGGCTGATGCCGTAGCCCAGCGCACCGCCGCCTGCCGCGTTCAGGTTGAACGCACCCTTGAAAATAGCCGCAAATGCCGCTGGGATGTTGCCCGCGTGCAGCACTACGATGATGAGCGCGCCTGCAATGTAGAACAGGGCCATGAGCGGCACCAGCTTTTCGGTAACAGCGGCAACGCGCTTCAAACCGCCAATGACGATAAGGGCCGTGACCACCATCAGGCACAGGCCGGTGACGAGGGTCGGTACACCAAAAGCAGCGTTCATGTTGCCCGCGATGGAATTGATCTGGCTCATGTTGCCAATGCCAAAGGAAGCCAGAATGCAGAAGCAGGCAAACAGCACTGCCAGCACCTTGCCCAGCTGTTTGCAGCCCTTCTTTGCGCCAAGACCATCGGTGAGGTAGTACATGGCACCGCCCGACCACTCGCCTTTTTCGTTTTTGCGGCGGTAGTACACGCCCAGCACATTCTCCGAAAAGCTGGTCATCATGCCAAGCAATGCCATGACCCACATCCAGAAGATGGCACCCGGCCCACCGGAAACGATGGCCGTTGCCACACCCACGATGTTGCCGGTGCCGATGGTGCCCGCCAGCGCCGTGCACATGCTCTGGAACTGGCTGATGGCCATATCCTCCTTGCTGGTGTGCGCGGTGATGTCCTTGTTGGTGAAGATCGCGCCGATGGTGTGCCGGAGCCAGTAGCCCATTTTGCGGAACTGGAAAAAGCCCGTGCGGGCGCTCATCCAGAAGCCGGTGCAGAACAGCAGTGCCAGACCAAACGGCCCCCACACCACGCCATTGATGGCATTGTTCACCTGCGTGATCATCTCGACCATTCTCTCTTTCCCCCTATACACAAAACAAAAGCGGACAGAACCCACCAAAGGCTCTGCCCGCAAAATTCGGAGCGCTCTCATTTTCCGCAGCCGGGGTGCGCCGCATTTCCGGCTGCGCCCCATTGCGCAAAGACGATGGCTCTGTCCTTTTGCCTGAGAGATACAGCCGCTTTCCCTGCGGCCTTACACCTTCGGCACCCACTTTACAAGCGGGCTTCTCCAGAGTGCACGGTCTTTCCCCGCCGTGCACGTCTTTTTCAGTTCTTCCGGCGCACAGTTGTACGCGATAGAAAGACTATACCATATTCTGTCCTTGTGCGCAAGACATTTTGTATATCATACGCTGCTTTTTCATCTGTTATGCCGACAGATGAATTTTGTTTTGGTATTACTTTTATCCTCCCTCATCATAGCGCTGCCATAAATTTATTTTACTTTTCTTTCGGCTCCGCGCCTTCAAACCCCCGGGCTTTGCCATCCGGGCTGGCATCGCCGTTTTCTTTCGCGGTCTCGTAAGAATCTGTGCCGTAATAGGCGCTGGCGGGGCCGATCTCCAGCCAGAAGTTCTCCCGTTCTTTCTCTGTGGTCGGTGCTGTCTCTTTTTTGTTTTTCATCTGCAAACGCCTCCTTTTCTGCATAAAGTCTTGCCTGCAGGCCAAAGCTTTATGCAAAGGAAAGGCGGTGTATCCCATGCGCAGTGGAGGTTGGAAGCCCTTTTGGGCAGCACTGTTTGCTTCGCTGCTGGTGCTGGTGCCGCTGGTGGGCGGCACGGTGCTGCTGTCCCGTCAGCAGCTGCGCACCCAGCTGCGGCAGGCTGCCCGCAGCGAGAGCGGTGTGCCCATCCAGCTGCCCAAGACCACCGACCAGCTCACTGTGCTGCTGTGCGTCTCCGGCGAACAGCCCGGCTTTGTGCTGGCCTACCTGAACGCCAGCCAGAACTGCGTGCATCTGCTCAGCGTGCCTGCCGTGCTCACCGTGCCTTTTGCAGAAGAAGAAACATCCCTTGCCCGCTGCTATGCCGCCGCTGGCCCGGCCCGCTGCCGCGAAGCGCTGGCACAGGTGCTGGCCCTGCCGGAGGGCACAAGGTATCTGGCCTTTTCTCCCGATGTGCTGGAGCGCATTGCCAGCCGGTACGGGCCGGTGCGGGTAGGCTTTACCGGCGCACTGACCGAGGAAGAGCTTGCCCGCTATGGCCGCAGCCGGGCCGTGCAGGGCATTTCCGCCGGGGACGCGCACGAATTCCTGTGCCAGTTGCAGGCCGACGAAGCTTTTTCACCAGTACGTACCGCAGCGGCCCGCGCTGCCGTGTGGGATGCGTTTCTCCGGCAGGATCTGGACCTGCTGCCCGCCACCCTGCCGGATGCCTTGCGTGCCAGCAGTTCGGCCCTGCTCACCGACCTGACCGCGCTGGACTATGACGCTTTGGAACGCACACTGGAATTTCTTGCCAACAACAGCGCCGCTGTGGCGGCGCAGGCCCTGCCCGGCCAGTGGAATGCCGCCAGCGGCACTTACACGGTCACGGATGCTTCCCGCGCTGCCATGCAGACCTTTTTCAATGTTTCGCCCACCGAGGCGCAGGCCTCGTCCTTCAGCGAGCCATAACCCAGCACCAGCGTGCCCGCCGCTGAGGGTGCTTCTCCGGTCAGGTCGTAATCGCTCAGCAGGCTCAGCTGCACGCCTTCGGCTTCCGCCGCGCAGCGCAGCGCAGCATCCGGCGGCGGGTCTTTGAGCTTTGCCAGCAGGTTCAGTCCGGTGTGCAGGCCCGCAAGGGTCAGCTCGCCGGGAGCAAAGGCAGCGTTCAATGCTGCCGCCAGCGCGTCCCGCCGGGCCTTGTAGGCCACCCGCTCCCGGGCCAGATGCCGGGTAAAGTAGCCCTCGGTGATAAAGCGGGCCAGCGTCTGCTGCTCAAACCGGCTCACCGTGCCGGAGTACAGGCGGTATTTTTTCCGCCATGCAGGCAGAAGATGCTCCGGCAGCACCATATAGGCGATACGGATGCTGGGAGCCAGACTGCGGGAGCAGGTGGAGAGGTACACCACCGGGCCGTCTGCACCCGCCATGCCCTGCAGGCTGGGCAGAGGCCGGGTATCAAAACGGAACTCCGAATCGTAATCATCTTCTATAATATACCGCCCGCCCGGCCTGCGGGCTGCCCAGTGCAGAAGCTCGGCCCTGCGGCCCGCAGGCATGGTAACGCCTGTGGGGAACTGGTGGCTGGGCGTGACGTAGCACACCGCTGCATCCGACCGGTTCAGTGCTTCCACCGAAAGGCCGTCCTCGTCCACCGGCAGGCAGCAGCAGTGCACACCGTTGTTCTGCAGCACCTGCAAAGCACGGGGGTAGCCCGGCGTTTCCACCGCTGCAGGGCCGGGCAGCAGCGGTGCCAGCAGGCCCAGCAGATATTCCAATCCCGCCCCCACCACGATCTGATGCGGCCCGCACTGCACACCGCGGTATTCAGAGAGATATTCCGCCAGCGCCTGCCGCAGGGCCGGGTCGCCCTGCGCATCGCCGTGGGTGAGCAGCTGGGGCGATGAATAGAGCAGCTCCTTTTGCAGCCGCGCCCATGTGCGGAACGGGAACAGCTCCGGGTCTACCCCGCGGGTGGAAAGGTCGTACCGCACCGGCAGCACAGGCGGTTCCGGTTTTGGCGGTGCGGGCTGTTCCGGCCCGCCGGCAGGCCGGGACGGCAGGGCCAGATATTCCTGTACATAAAAGCCGCTGCGCTCCCGCGATTCCAGATACCCTTCCGCCGCCAGCATCTGATAGGCGGCATCCACCGTATTCACCGAGACGGACAGCTCTGCCGCCAGCCGCCGCTTGCCGGGCATCCGGGTGCCCGCCGCAAGGGTGCCGCTTCGCATCTCTCCGGCAAGGCTGCGGTACAGCTGTTCGTACAGCGGTACGCCAGAAGAAGCATCCAGCGCCGTGGTCAGATGGACCATAAATTATCCCTCCTGTCTGGGTATCGCATCAAACTGACCCCATTAAAAAACTTTATTCTGGGTATTTTCATGGTGTCAGTTCTGCGTATAATAGGAGCATACCCGCTGGACACCCAAATGTCAAGTAGGATTGTAGGTAAGTGGTTGCGAAGCAATCAAAGCCCCAGTGGGGCTTTGGTGCCGCGGGAACGGAAATTTGGAGGGAGAGTAAATCATGTCTACTACTGCAATGTGGCTGCTGCTGGCAGTCGTTGTCATCGCCATCGTCATTGGCAGTGTGCTGTACAAGCGTACCTTCACCACCAAGGAGCTGGCCCTCACCGGCGTCATGGCCGCTTTGAGCCTTGTGGCCTATCTGTTCTTCCGTGTGCCGTTCTACGGCGGCTCCTCGTTCCATCTGGGCAACACCT
>OJRX01000913.1_pt1 | contig 33986 bp, 27 predicted proteins | sample 1599301 | NCBI WGS metagenome assembly OJRX01 (sample SAMN04168656, study PRJEB22393) | human gut metagenome | biome: human gut microbiome; feature: stool | host: Homo sapiens | collected 2014-03-17 | reverse complement strand
AAGTCAAGAACCTTTCCGTTTCGTACGGTGCCATCGAAGCCGTCAAGGACATCAGCTTCACCGTCAACGCCGGCGAGATCGTGTCCCTGATCGGCGCGAACGGCGCAGGCAAGACCACCACGCTGCACACCATCACCGGTCTGGTACCGGCGAAATCCGGTTCCGTGATGTACAACGGAGTGGATCTGCTGAAAACCCACAACAACAAGATCGTGACCCTCGGTATGGCGCACATTCCGGAAGGGCGCCACGTCTTCACACGCATGAGCGTCGAAGAGAACCTGGAGATGGGCGCGTTCAGCCTGAAGGACCAGTCGGACCTCAAGAAGGACCTCGACATGGTCTACGGCCTGTTCCCCCGTCTGAAGGAACGCCGTAACCAGAAGGCCGGCACGTTGTCCGGCGGCGAGCAGCAGATGCTGGCGATGGGCCGCGCGCTGATGAGCCATCCGAAGACGATCCTCATGGACGAGCCGTCCATGGGCCTGTCCCCGAAGCTCGTCAAGGAGATCTTCTCCATCATCCGCAAGCTGCACGAGCAGGGCATCACGATTCTGCTGGTCGAGCAGAACGCCAAGATGGCGCTGTCGATCGCCGACCGTGCATACGTGCTGGAAACCGGCCGTATCACGATGGAAGGCGACGCCAAGGAACTGCTCAATAACGAGCAGGTGCGCAAGGCGTATCTGGGCGCCTGATTCGTGCCGCATCCGCCTTGTCGGCTTGGACGCATCCAAACCGACAGGGCTTTTTCTATATCCGATGGAATATTCGCCGGTCGTGTTCCCTCCATTCGGGCGCGCCATCGAGCCATGCCTTACAATAGGTAAGTTGACTGGCTGAAAGGGAGGTGTCATGAGCGAGATTTGCACAGTAAACGACGAATCCCTTGCCCGGGCCGTTGAAATCATCCATGATGGCGGATTGGTGGTCATCCCCACTGACACGGTGTACGGCGTCGCCTGCGATCCGCGTAACATCGAGGCGATCCGCAAGGTGTTCGCAGCCAAACAACGACCGAAATACAAGTCGTTGCAGGTGTTGCTGCCGTCAATCGAAAGCATGGAGAAGCTGCATCTGACCTTGCCGGTGCCGCTCAACCGTCTGGCCGCCATGTTCATGCCGGGCGCTTTTTCGCCGATAGCGGAAGCGGAAGACGACTGTTCGCTTGCCACGTTGCGTCATGATCCGACAACCGGCAAAGCCACACAGGGCGTGCGCATCCCCAATTCCGCGGTCGCGCTGCGTATTCTGCGAGCCACCGGGCCATTGGCCGCCACCAGCGCCAACCGTTCCGGCGAGGAAAGCGCACAAACGGTGCAGGAAGCCGCGGACGCGCTGGGAGATGCGGTGGATCTGTATTTGGACGGGGGAGCGACTCCGGGACATGTATCGTCCACGGTGGTTGCAGCCGACCCGCACGAGCGCGACGGCATCGCGATTCTTCGGGAGGGAGTGATTCGCGAGCTGGTCATCCGTAAGGCGTTAACACTGAATGGCGGTGCTTTGGGCGCATGAGAATCTACCTGTTCATTGCCGCGGTCGCAGGTGGCGTCACCTATCTGCTCACGCCGCTGATCCGGCACATCGCCATCGAAATCGGCGCAGTCGGCGAAGTGCGTGCACGCGACGTGCATACCGTGCCGACGCCACGCATGGGTGGACTGGGCATGCTTATCGGCTTCACCGTGGCCATGCTGTTCGCCTCGCGCATCCCTTTCATCGAAGGCCTGTTCGCCCAATCGCATCAGGCATGGGTGATTCCAGCCGGCGCCATCATGATCAGCCTGCTGGGCATGGCCGACGATTTGTGGGACCTTGACTGGATGCTCAAACTCGCCGGTCAGCTGCTCATCTCCGTGTTTGTGGCCTGGGGCGGCCTGCAGATCATCTCGTTGCCTCTCGGCTCGCTCGTCACCGCGTCGCCGAGCCTGTCGATGGCCATCACCGCGTTCCTTATCGTCGCGTCCATCAACGCGGTCAACTTCGTGGACGGTCTTGACGGCCTCGCTTCGGGCATCGTCGCGATCGGCGGCATCGCCTTCGCCATCTATTCGTACATCATCGCAAGAAGCTCGCCGTCATACGCATCCATGGCAACGCTGATCGACATCGCCATGGTCGGCACCTGCGTCGGTTTCATCCTGCATAACTGGCATCCCGCAAAACTGTTCATGGGCGACTCCGGTTCCATGCTGCTTGGCTACCTGATCACCTGCGCGTCGATCGTCATGACCGGCCGTCTCGACCCGGCATCCATCCACGCCAGCATCTACCTGCCGGTGTTCATGCCGATTCTGCTGCCGATGCTCGTGCTGTTCCTGCCGATTCTCGACATGTGCCTTGCCATCGTGCGGCGTTTGAGCAAAGGCCAGTCGCCGATGCACCCCGACCGCATGCATCTGCACCACCGCATGCTGCGCATCGGACATTCCGTGCAGGGCGCGGTGCTGATTCTGTGGGGTTGGGCCGCGTTGATCTCGTTCGGTTCGATCATGATCCTGTTCTTCAAGGCGCAGTATGTGCTGATCGGCTTCCTCATCGCGGCGGCGCTGCTGACGGTCGCCACAATGTACCCCTATCTGAAGCACCGCATTCCGGAGATCCGTGAGGAGAACGCGGCCGCCGAATCGGACGCTCAGCATGCGTCGGTCGGACGCGCCCGCGGCGGCAATGCCCGCGGCGAACGCTGACCGTTTTTCAACGCGTCAGGCATCCGCATCATCCGTCTAAAATATGATGAAACGCTTTGCCAAACGGTATAAGTAGCTTTTATTGAGATTGATAATTTCGGCTTTCAGAGCCGTGTCGCAGTAAGTCAGCACACGTTCATATAGTGTGTTTATGGCTACAATTCCTGATATGAATGCAGATTCCACGTTCGCCCCACTCCCTCCGGTTTTCGCCCAGCTTGGCCTCGCCTATGACGATGTGCTGCTGCTGCCGAACGAGACGGACGTCATTCCGTCCGAGGTGGACACCACCACGCATCTTACCCGCAACATCACGATGAAGGTCCCGGCGATCTCCGCCGCGATGGACACCGTCACCGAATCCGACATGGCCATCGCCATGGCCCGTAACGGCGGCATCGGCGTGCTGCATCGCAACCTTTCCATCGACGACCAGGCCGCCCAGGTCGACATCGTCAAGCGTTCCGAATCCGGTATGATCAGCGATCCGCTCACCGTGAGCCCGGACGTGACCCTGGCCGACCTCGACAAGCTGTGCGGCCGTTTCCACATCTCCGGTCTGCCGGTCGTGGACAAGGACAACAAGCTCGTCGGCATCATCACCAACCGCGACATGCGCTTCATCGCATCCGAGGATTACGACCGTTTGAAGGTCTCCGAGGTCATGACCCGCGAGAACCTCATCACCGGTCCGTCCGACATCTCCAAGGAGGACGCGCACGACCTGCTGGCCAAGCACAAGGTCGAAAAGCTGCCGCTGGTCGACGCCGAAGGCCGCCTGACCGGTTTGATCACCGTCAAGGACTTCGTCAAGACCGAGCAGTACCCGGACGCCACCAAGGATGAGCAGGGCCGTCTGCGCGTCGCCGCAGGCATCGGCTTCCTGGGCGACGCCTACAACCGTGCTTCCGCTTTGATGGAAGCCGGCGTGGACGTGCTCGTGGTCGACACCGCCAACGGTGAGGCCAAGCTGGCTCTCGACATGATTCGTCGCCTGAAGTCCGATTCCGCGTTCAAGGGCGTTGACATCATCGGCGGTAACGTAGCCACCCGTCAGGGCGCTCAGGCCATGATCGACGCCGGTGTTGACGCCGTCAAGGTCGGTGTCGGCCCAGGCTCCATCTGCACCACCCGCGTGGTGGCCGGTGTTGGCGTGCCGCAGCTCACCGCAGTGTACGAGGCCGCTCAGGCCTGCCGTGCCGCTGGCGTGCCGTGCATCGCCGACGGTGGCATTCACTACTCCGGCGACATCGCCAAGGCTCTGGTTGCCGGTGCCTCCACCGTCATGCTCGGTGGCACCCTCGCAGGCTGCGAGGAAGCTCCGGGCGAGAAGGTGCTGCTGCACGGTAAGCAGTACAAGCTGTACCGTGGCATGGGCTCCCTCGGCGCCATGGCTCCGCGTGGCAAGAAGTCCTACTCCAAGGATCGCTACTTCCAGGCTGACGTCACCTCCAACGACAAGGTCGTTCCGGAAGGCGTTGAAGGCGAAGTGCCGTACCGCGGACCGCTGAACGCAGTGCTGTACCAGATGATCGGCGGCCTGCACCAGTCCATGTTCTACATCGGCGCCCACAACATCGCCGAAATGCCGGAACGTGGCCGTTTCATCCGTATCACCGACGCTGGCTTGCGCGAATCCCATCCGCACGACATCGTCATGACCGCCGAAGCCCCGAACTACTCCGGCCGCCAGTGATTACTGAATCCCAGTAATCGATAATCGGTAAAAGCCTCTTACTTCTCGGAAAAGACCGAAAGTAAGAGGCTTTATTCATATCTGCAACGTGAATATTTATCACCGAACGTCGCCCTATCGCCAAGTAGCGGCATTGATGCATGAAGCAAATCGCGAAAAGCGTGACTTCCCAGTGCGTAGTCCTGCCAATCTCCCTACCTCGCGGTATCTTCGAATGTTCAGCTGAAGCGTGCCAAGCGGCACGCGCACACGCAAAGGAAACGAGGCAAGATGGTTGACGCACATGACGGTGAAACATACACGGCGAAGGATTCACGCCTGATCTGGATCGACTGCGAGATGACTGGTCTTGACATCTTCCACGACGAACTGTGCGAGATTTCCGTAGTGCCGACGGACTTCGACCTCAACGTGCTCGACGAAGGCATCGATTTCGTGATCAAGCCTTCCGATGCGGCCGTGGCTAATATGAACGATTTCGTGCGCGCCATGCACACCCGTTCCGGACTCATCAACGAATGGGAGAACGGCCTGAGCGTCGAAGAGGCCGAACGGAAAGTCACCGAATACGTGTCCCGCTTCACCCCGGACGGCGTCAAACCGCTGCTCGCAGGCAACTCCATCGGATCAGACAAAAAATTCCTCGACCGTTACATGCCGAACCTCATGGAACACCTGCACTACCGCGTAATCGACGTGAGCACGCTCAAAGAGCTTGCCCGCCGCTGGTATCCGGCCGTATACAACAACCGTCCGCCGAAGAACGGCGGACATCGCGCGCTCGCCGACATCATCGAATCCCTGGATGAACTGCGTTACTACCGTAAGGCGTTCATGGCAGCGGCGCCCGGTCCTGACGCAGCCGAAGCCAAAGCGATCGCCGATCAGATCGTGGCAACCAGCATTTTGAACAACAACTGATTCTGCATATCGCATAATCGTTGGAAAATCTGATATTCCAACGAAAACATGGAAAGGACTCCAGTGAGCGCAGCCGATTGGACCAGCATCGAAGTCCCGCAAGACATTCGCTTGGTGGTTGCCGATATGGACGGCACCCTGCTTGATGAGCATAGCGAGATTCCGCAAGGTTTCTGGCCGATGCTTGCGCGGTTGCGCTCACGAGGCGTTGAATTCGTGCCGGCGTCCGGACGCCAGTACGCTACCTTGCGTGCCATGTTCGCCGATAAGGCGGCGCAGGTGCTTGACGGCGGAGAACTTTCGTATATCGCGGAAAACGGCAATGTCGTGGCCATTGACGGTAATATTGCCGAAGTGCACGGCGTCGATACCGATGTAACCCGCTGGACCATCGACACGGTGAACGCTTCTGCCGCGGCTGGCGAATATGATATGGGATTGGTGCTTTGTGGCCTGCGCACGGCATACGTGCAGCGTACGGACAAGCCATTCCTTGACGAAGTCGGCAAATATTATGCGGCACTGGAGATTGTGGACGATCTGCATAGCGTGCTTGAAGATGTGATCGCATCAAACGGCGAAAGCGACACCATGCTCAAACTGGCGATTCTCGATTTCGACGGTGCCGAAGCGATGGCCGCGGAAAAGCTGACGCCACTGAAAAACGATTATCAGGTGGTGGTTTCCGGCAAACTGTGGGTCGACATCATGAATGCTACAACCGATAAGAAGCAGGGCGTCGAAGCGTTGCAGCGCATGCTTGGCGTTACTACGGCCCAAACGGCGGTATTTGGCGATTATCTCAACGATTTGCAGATGCTCTCGGTGGGGCAGTGGTCGTTCGCCATGGGCAATGCGCACCCCGCGTTGAAACAAGCCGCGCATTTTGTGGCTCCATCCAATGCTGATCACGGGGTGCTTCAGGTTGTCGACAAGCTGATTGCGTAAGGAAGCCGTTTTCCGAAATTGATGGTCGATTGAACAGGAAAGGCGGTGCGGCATGCGGCAGGCTGAGGCATTGGCGATTCTGCAAAGTGGTACGAGCGTCTTTCTGACAGGCGCGCCGGGCGCCGGCAAGACTTACGTGCTTAACGAGTTCGTACGTCAGGCCCGTGCCGAAGGTGCGGCGGTGTCGGTGACGGCGTCCACCGGTATCGCGGCCACGCACATCAACGGGCAGACCATTCATTCATGGAGCGGTGTCGGACTTGCCAACGCGCTCACCGACAATCTGATCAAAACCATACGTACCCGACGCAAACGTAAGCTGCAAGGCGCTGACATTCTCATCATCGACGAGGTTTCCATGCTGCATGCGTGGCTGTTCGACATGGTCGATCAGGTGTGCCGCATCATTCGCCGTGACCAGCGCCCGTTCGGCGGGCTTCAAGTGGTGCTGTCCGGCGATTTCTTCCAGCTTCCGCCGGTGAGCGTGGGTGGACGCAACCACGATCTGGTCACACCAAGCCCGGAATTCGTGGCTTCCCGCGAACGATATGCGAACGCGGGACTCAATCCAGACGGTTTCGTCACTGAATCATTAGTATGGCGAGAATTGAATCCTGCGATCTGTTACCTGACCGAACAGCATCGTCAGGATGACGGCAGTCTGCTCACCGTGTTGACCGATATTCGCAACGGTTGCGTGAACGACGACGACCGCAATGTACTCCTCACCAGGCTGGGCGCAATTCCCGAACCTGGTCAGCAGGCCGTCAATCTGTTTCCCGCCAACAAGCAGGCGGACACGCTCAACGACATGCGCCTGTTCGAAATCAGCGAGGAACCGCACGAATATTTCGCTGAAGCCGCAGGGCCGGTCAATCTGGTGGAACGTTTGAAGAAAAACATGCTTGCCCCCGAACGTTTGCAGCTCAAAACCGGAGCTGCGGTGATGGCTGTACGTAACGACACCGACCACCAATTCGTGAACGGATCATTGGGCACCGTGCGCGGATTTGCCGCCGAAAACAAGGGCGGATGGCCGATTGTTGAATTTGAAAACGGCAATGTCGTTACCATGAAGCCGAATTGCTGGGAAATGATGGACGGCGACACAGTGCTCGCCAGCGTCAATCAGGTGCCGTTGCGCTGTGCGTGGGCGATCACCATCCACAAATCGCAAGGTATGACGCTCGACCGTGCGGTGATGGATTTGCGGCGCACTTTCGCGCCCGGCATGGGGTATGTGGCGCTGTCTCGTGTGGAAGGTCTGCAAGGCCTGTATCTGAACGGTGTGAACGAACGCATGTTTTTGGTTTCGCCCGATGCGGTGCGATTGGATGGTGAATTGCGTTTCGCCTCGGCGCAGGCATCCGATATGTTGGCTCATGATGGCATCGCCGCGTTCCAGCAGATGACTGCAGCCTCAGACGATGACGAGTTCGCGCAGGATGCGCTGTTCTAGTACGGCGATTGCCTCGTTTGGCATTTACGATGTTTTTGGGATTCGACGGATATGACTGTTGTACTCCGTCCGTGCGTTGCCATGCACCGGTGAACGGGTGGTCGGATTGGGTGTTACGTCCCCTTGCCTGAGTAGTTTTGAGCGTATGACTAAAGCACTTCGTATGTCCACCATGTTCCTGCGCACTCTGCGTGAGGATCCCGCCGATGCCGATGTCGTATCGGATAAGCTTTTGCAGCGTGCCTGCTACCTGCGCAAGGCCGCTCCGGGTATTTGGACCTGGCTGCCGCTGGGCCTGAATGTTCTGAACAAGATCGAAAACATCATCCGTGAGGAAATGGCTTCGATCGACGCTCAGGAAGTTCACTTCTCCGGTCTGCTGCCGCGTGAACCGTATGAGGCCACCCACCGTTGGGAAGAGTATGGCGACAACATCTTCCGTTTGAAGGATCGCCATGAGGCCGACTACCTGCTGGCGCCGACCCATGAGGAAATGTTCACCCTGCTGGTCAAGGACCTGTACTCCTCCTACAAGGATCTGCCGGTTACCCTCTACCAGATTCAGACCAAGTATCGTGACGAATTCCGCCCGCGTGCAGGCCTGATTCGTGGCCGTGAATTCATCATGAAGGACGCCTACTCCTTCACGCTCGACAAGGAAGGCCTTGTCAAGGCGTATATGGACGAGCGTGGCGCCTACGAGCGTATTTTCAACCGTCTCGATTTGAAGTATGTGCCGGTGCACGCCATGGCCGGCCCGATGGGCGGCTTCGAATCCGAAGAGTTCCTTGCCCCGATGGAAATCGGTGAAGACACCTTCGCACAGTCGCCGAGCGGTAAGGCTTGGAATGTTGAGGCGCTGACCACTCCGGAACCGGAAGCTATCGACTTCAGCAACACTCCAGCCGCTGAAAAGCGTCCGACGCCGAATGCTGAAACCATCGATCAGATGGTTGAATTCGCCAATGCCAACCATCCGCGTTCCGATGGCCGCGCGTGGGAGGCTTCCGACATTCTGAAGAATGTGGTGATCGCCGTGATGCATCCGCAGGATGACGATCATGACGAGCCGTGGCGAGAACTGGTGGTTGTCGGCGTGCCTGGCGATCGTACCGTTGACATGAAGCGTCTTGAAGCGCAGTTCACTCCGGCTGAAATCGAAGAGGCCACCGATGAGGATCTGAAGAAGCATCCGGAACTCGTCAAGGGCTATATCGGCCCGATGGCGCTTGGCCCGCAGGTTCGCGGCGGTGAAAAGGCTGAAAACGCCAATGAAACCGGCGAAGCGTTGCGTTACCTCATCGACGCGCATATCGCCCGTGGCTCCGCATGGTTCACCGGTGCCGATGAAGCCGGCGTCGACTACTACGATCTCGTGTACGGCCGTGACTTCGAGGCCGACGGCGTGGTGGAGGCCGTGCAGGTTCGCCACGGCGACATGAGCCCGGACGGTTCTGGCCCGCTGAGCTTCGAACGCGGTGTGGAAATCGGTCAGGTGTTCCAGCTTGGCCTGAAGTATTCCAACGCGCTCGGTCTGAAGGTGCTCGACCAGAACGGCAAGACCGTGCCGGTATGGATGGGCTCTTACGGCATTGGCGTGTCTCGTGTGATGGCTTGCATCGCTGAAACACACCATGACGAGAAGGGCTTGGCATGGCCGGCCATCATCGCTCCCGCCCAGGTGCATGTGGTGGCCACCGGCAAGGATGCGGCCGCATTCGAAGCCGCCGAGCGACTGATCGCCGAGCTGGAAGCCAAGGGCATCGAAGTGATCTTCGATGACCGCAAGAAGGTTTCTCCGGGCGTCAAGTTCAAGGATGCCGAGCTTATCGGTGTGCCGCTGATCGCCGTCGCAGGCCGCGACACTGTCAACAATGGCACCATTGAAGTGCGCGACCGCAATGGCGAGAACGCCGAAGCCGTGCCTGTTGCCGACGCCGCCCAGATGATCGCCGATCGTGTTGCCGCACTGCTGAAGTAATAATCGTATTTTTTCTGATTATTTCATCATATAGACGGAAGATTATGGAAAATCCATAGTCTTCCGTTTTTTATCTAGAAAACAGATGGAAGTAAGCATGATTTTGCGGAAAACATTTATGGGGCAAACAAACTAAAAACCATGCACATATCGACAGTGCATTGCTGTGGATAAGTGAGATTTATCCACCGACTATCCACGACTCGCCCGAAACGGCGTCCTCTATCCACATTTGCCGGTTGCGCTTGTGCCAGTATGGTCGAATCGGGGATAGTGGGTTCTACCGCGGAAACGCAAGGAAGCGGAAAGGCGTGCAGAACCCCTCTCTCACAACCCATTTCTCCGACTGCATGTTGCTTTCGCACCTTCATCGGTGCTTTCCGCGGCCCCTTTTATCACCAAAGCGACAGAAAGGGCCGATCATGGCACAACAGCAAGCTCTCATCACCATCACCGGATATGTGGGCGCCAATCCCACGCAATTCAACAAGGATGGCATGCCCCATGCCAGCTCGTTCAGAATGGCGAGCACCAGACGGTATTTCGACAATCGCACACAGCAATGGAAAGATCTTCCTACTACGTGGATCACGGTGAAAGCGTACCGGAATCTATCCGAAAACATCTGCCAATCGTTGAAGAAAGGCGAACCGGTTATTGTAGTAGGTTCGCTTGCCACGGAAACATGGACCGATATGAATGGTAAACCGCAGTCGCGTATTGTGCTGGAAGCCAGCGCCGCAGGGCATGACCTCAACCGTGGCGTCACTACGTTGCGCAAGTTCATCAAGCCAAACGACCAAAGCCAACCGGAAACGAAGAGCACGGAACCTCAAGTGGGAGTCGACCCGTTCGCAAGACACGACAGTGCGGCTCCGGTTGAGATAGTGGTTCCCGAAGATGACGAAGCCGCCGAATTCTCGGGAAATCCCGAAGAATTCGGCGGCGACATATATTAGGAGGCGCCGATGCTTCGCACGATGGGCGACGATTGTCTACTGATGATGCGGTTCGTTACCAGATGCGCACGCGCTGATCGGGATCAAGCCACATACCATCCTCAGGTTTCACATCGAATGCCTTGTAGAACAGGTCAACGTTGCGTGCGATGCCGTTCGTGCGGCATTCAGCGGGGGAATGCGGGTCGATCTGCAGATACTGCTCCGCCAGCTCGTCACGATTCTTGGTGCGCCAGATGGATGCATAGCTGAGGAAGAAACGCTGCAATCCGGTGAAACCGTCGATTTGCGGCGCTTCAGCCAGCGAAGCCTCAACTGCGTCCATGGATCCGTTCTTCTCACGGCCGGCTGCCTCGTCAAGAGCGAACGCGTACGCCTTGAGCGCGATGTTCACACCACTTAAGTCGCCGATGTTCTCGCCGATGGTCAGCGCGCCGTTCACATGCGGAGCTTGGGCGGGATCGTCGGCATACTTTTCAGAGAGCTGGGTCGGTACGAATGCGTTGTACTGGTCGATGAGCTTCTGCGTGAGCTGTTCGAAATTGGCTTTGTCTTCTTCGGTCCACCAATCGTTGAGCTTGCCGTCGCCATCATACTGGGCACCCTGATCGTCGAAACCGTGGCCGATCTCATGACCGATCACCGCGCCGATACCACCGTAATTCGCGGCGTCTTCGGCATTCGGATCGAAGAACGGCGGTTGCAGAATGGCGGCCGGGAATACGATCACGTTCATGGTCGGCTCATAGTAGGCGTTCACCGTCTGCGGGTTCATCAGCCATTCGTCCTTGTCGACGCTCTTGCCGACCTTGGACAACTGGTAGCCGGTCTCATACAGGTTGGCGGCACGCATGTTCTCGGCGAAACCGGCATCCTCACGCACGTCAAGCGCGGAATAGTCACGCCAATGGTTCGTGTAACCGATCTTCGGTACGAACTTGGAAAGCTTCTCCAACGCCTTCTGCTTGGTTTCCTTGCCAAGCCAGGCAGAACTGGAGATGGACATGCGGTAGGCGTCGATCAGGTTGCCGACCAGCTGTTCCATGCGCTGCTTCGACGACTCGGGGAAGTGCCTCTTCACATATTCGCGGCCCACATCCTCGCCGCAAATGCCGTTGACCAGCGAAACGCCGCGCTTCCAGCGCACACGCTGCTGCTTCTGGCCAGACAACGTCTTGCCATAGAACTCGAAATTCGTCTCATCGAATTCGTGCGGCAGTTCCAATGTGGATCCGATGATCACATGCACGCGAGCCCACAGCTTGAGATCATCAAGATCCGAGGTCTTCCAGAACGCGTTAAGACCGGTGAGAAAGCTCGGCTCATGCACTACCACACGGTTGAAAATACCGCGGAAATCAAGCGGTTGCACCTGTGCTGCGGAAGTCTGATCATATGCGGACTGCCATGATTCAATCCATGTGTCGAGATCATAATCGGCAAGCATGCCGCTCAATTCCGCATAATCAGTGGGATTATAGGTCTTCACCGAATCACGGGTGGCTACATTGTCCCAATGGTTCGCGGCGATACGCGTCTCAACATCGAGGAAACGTTTGGCGTCGGCTTCGGCCTGCTCGCTATCGGCGGCAAGCTTCGCGTTCTTAAGCTGCTTGGCCACCATATCGACGTACGCTTCGCGAATCGGCGCATAATGGTCTTCACGGTAATACGCCTCATCGGGCAGTCCCAAACCGGCCTGCTCAACATGGATGATGTTGGTTTCGGGAGCACCGGGATCGCCATATACGGCAATGCCAATCAAGTCAGGGCCGCCAGCCGGATTCATCGCGCCCAAAGCGCGAGTGAGCTCGGTTTTGCTGGCAGCGGCATCAATGGCCTCAAGCTGGCGTTCAATGGCGGCGAGCCCGGAAGCGTTGATGGCATCAACGTCAAAGAAGCTTGCATACAGGGCGTGGGACTTCTTGGCAGGGCAGTCATCGTCTTCAAGAATCTCGCGAATCTGGTTTTCGGCGTCTTCGGCGAGCTTGTCGAACGAACCATAACGGGAACGGTCGTCAGGAAGACGATACATGTCGATCCACGGGCCATTGACATAGCGGAACAGATCTTGCGCAGGGCCGGTCACGGCGGAGAACGATGCCGGATCGATGCCCGAATTCAAAGTGGTACTCATGACTTCACACTATCCATCTTTGGTGACAAAACAGTGTATCCGAAACGAATAATCGTCATTATGTAATTTCATATGTAAGATGTGATTGCCTGATCGCAAGAAACGCATGAACTGTAGGGCGTACGAAGTAGGGTTATAAGCATGATTGAACTGAAAACACCGAAAGAGATCGAAGAGATGAAGCCGGCCGGCCGTTTCGTCGGCGGTATTCTGCGTGATCTCAAGGAATTCACTAAAGTTGGTACCAATCTGCTGGAAATCGACGAATTCGTGCACAAGCGCATCGTTGATCGCAAGGGAGCCGAATCCTGCTATGTCGACTACGCTCCGGATTTTGGCACCGGCCCGTTCGCACATTACATTTGCGTTTCCGTGAACGATGCGGTGCTGCATGGCGTTCCGTTCGACTACAACCTGAAAGACGGCGATCTGGTCAGCCTCGATTTGGCGATCAATGTCGACGGTTGGGTTGCCGATTCCGCCATCAGCTTTGTGGTCGGCGAACATAAGGATCCTGAGGATTTGCGACTGATCAAGTGCACCGAAGAGGCTTTGGAAGCCGGTATCGCCGCTGCACAGCCGGGCAGCCGTTTGGGTGATGTTTCCGCGGCCATCGGCGATGTGGCTCGCGAATACGGTTATCCGATCAACCTTGAATTCGGCGGCCACGGCGTCGGCCGTATCATGCACGGCGATCCGCATGTGCCGAACGACGGCCGTGCCCACCACGGCTACAAGCTGCGTCCAGGCCTGGTCATCGCCATCGAACCGTGGTTCCTCAAGACCACCGACGAGATCTACCAGGATCCGAAGGACGGTTGGACACTGAAGAGTTCCGACGGCTCCCGTGGCGCGCACAGCGAGCACACCATCGCCATCACCGATAATGGCCCGGTGATCCTCACCGTTCGCGACAAGTGATCAGTTGTTGGCGAAAACGTTGTGATTTCGTAGTGGACTAACGAAATTCATCAGGCGAAGCCGATGTCTGGAATTCTTTTGCAATTCTAGACATCGGCTTTTTATATGCGTATTTGTGCGGGAAAACTGAATTATTCGGTATATGAGAATAGAGAATCGAACGTCAATCGATTGATTTTGAGACGAAACCATGCTTGGAAACGCGCATGCCATATAGTATTCGATACTTCCGAACGGTTATGGACGGTTAAGGAGCGTGCAAGTATGGCTACAGCCAATCTGAGTGTGGAATCCAAAGACTTCACCCTGCCGGTGGTCGAAGCCACGGCAGGCGCGGACGGCATCGTGGTATCCACGCTGCGTAATGATGGCTGGGTCACGCTTGACCCCGGATTTCTGACGACCGCGCAATGCGAATCGAAAATCACCTACATCGACGGCAAGAACTCGATTCTGCGCTACCGCGGATACCCGATCGAGCAGCTGTGCGAGCAATCTGATTTCCTTGAGGTCGCATGGCTGTTGCGCCACGGCGAACTGCCGAATCAGGAGCAGTACGACCGTTTCATCTCCGACATCAACCATCGTACGATGGTGGGGGAGGATTTCCGCACTTTCATGGGCTCCTTCCCGCGTACCGCGCATCCGATGAGCGTGATGGCGTCCGCGGTCAACGCGCTCGCCACCTTCTACCCGGATACCACGGATATCAACGATTCCGACCAGCTTGACGAAGCCGCGACCATTATCATGGCGAAGGCGCGAACCATCGTCAGCTACATTTTCCGCCGTCGCCGCGATGAGCCGATGCTGTATCCGGATTATTCGCGCGGTTACGTGGACGATTTTCTGCGCATGTGCTTCGCGGTGCCGTACGAGCCGTTCGATTCCGATCCGCTGTACGTGCACGCGCTCGGCCGACTGCTGATCATCCATGCCGATCATGAGCAGAATTGCTCCACGTCCGTGGTACGTATCGCCGGTTCCGCTCACGCCAACCTGTATTCCGCGGTCGCCGCAGGCATCAACGCGCTTTCGGGCCCGCTGCACGGCGGTGCGAATGAGGCGGTGTTGCGCCAGCTCAAAACCATTCGCGATTCAGGCAAAACCGTCAAGGAATTCGTGGAAGACGCCAAAACCAGTGGTCAGCGCATTTCCGGACTTGGCCACCGCGTGTACAAATCGTATGATCCTCGTGCGGCGATCGCCAAGACGTATCTGCAGAAGATCATGGAACGCGCGGATACGTTGAAACTGCCGGCCGATGAGCGTGCATTGTTCGACGTCGCCACGGAATTGGAGAAGATCGCGTTGAATGACGAGTATTTCGTGTCTCGTCACTTGTATCCGAATGTCGACTTCTACACGGGATTGATCTACCGTGCGATCGGTTTCGATCCGTCGATGTTCACCACATTGTTCGCGTTGGGGCGCATTCCCGGTTGGATTGCGCAATATCGTGAGATGCTTGCCGATCCAAACACCAAGATCGGTCGCCCACGTCAGGTGTACACCGGTTACACCGAACGCGATTACGTGCCGATCGACCGTCGATAGTTGTTTTTTCGCTGCTTCATGGGATCGTGATGTCTTTCGCCAAGCCCTGCGGCTAAAGTATTGCACGGAAACGTGCAAGTAATGCAATCACTATTGTGAAGGAGCTAAGAATGACCGATCAACGCACTGCGTGGGGTTGGGGTCTGGCCAGCGTGGACGCGGCCGGCAATACTTTGGATGTTTGGTATCCGGAATTGAAGCTTGGCGAGGCGCCGAAGGAAGTGGCCCGCCCGAACCATAATTTCGGCAACCTTGCCCATGAGGGAGTGGACGTGCGTGGTGTGCGCCGCATTCCGGTGTTCACCGTGTCGAAGCTTGACGAGCCGATCGAAGATGCCGCCGACGCCTACCTGCGTCTGCACTTGCTGAGCATGCGTCTGGCCAAGCCAAACACACTGAACCTGGATGGCATTTTCGCGGCCCTCAACAATGTGGTGTGGACCAACTATGGTCCTTTCGCGGTCGAGGATTTCGCGCTGCGCAAGCTCGATGTGATGGCCGCCGCCAACCAGAGCGCTCCGGGCCTGCCGAAGGTCGACGTGAACGTGTTGTCGATCGACAAGTTCCCGCGCATGGTCGACTATGTGGTGCCGACCGGCGTACGTATCGGCGACGCCGACCGCGTGCGTTTGGGCGCCCACCTTTCCGAAGGCACCACCGTCATGCATGCCGGCTTCGTGAACTTCAACGCCGGCACGCTCGGCGTTTCCATGGTGGAAGGCCGAGTCTCCCAAGGTGTTGTGGTCGGCAATGGTTCCGACATCGGCGGCGGTGCATCCATCATGGGCACCCTGTCCGGCGGCGGCAAGCTCAAGAACTCCATCGGCGAGCATTCGCTGCTCGGCGCGAACGCGGGCATTGGCATCTCCCTCGGCGACAACTGCGTGGTTGAAGCTGGCCTGTATGTGACCGCCGGCACCAAGGTGACCATCTACGACAAGGCCAAGGTTGCAGCGGGAGAACCGCTCGAAACCGTCAAGGGCGCCGACCTTTCCGGCAAAGACAACATTCTGTTCATCCGCAACTCGGTGTCCGGACGTATCGAAGCGCGCTATCGCAAGACCGGTATCGAACTGAACGAAAAACTGCACAAGAACTAAAAACAAGCCATGAAAATCTCCCTTATCACCGTCGGCAAAGTCAAGGAAAAATATTTGCGCGACGCCATCGCCGAATATTCGAAACGACTCAGCCGATACTGCAAGCTCGACATCGTCGAAGTAGCCGACGAGAAAACACCCGAGCATGCCAGTGAGGGAGTTGAACGGCAAATCAAAGCCAAGGAAGGCGAACGCATCGCCAAACATATACGTGACGATGCGTTCGTCATCGCGCTCGCCATCGAAGGCCAGCAGTTGACCAGCGAGGAACTTGCGCGGAAAATCGACGGTCTCGGGTTGCACGGCACAAGCCATATCCAGCTCATCATCGGCGGCTCTCTCGGGCTCGATCCAACGATTGTGAAACGGGCCGACTACCTGCTGAGCTTCTCCAAAATGACGTTCCCGCATCAGTTAATGCGCGTTATTTTGTTGGAACAGATCTATCGCGCGTACAAAATCAATGCCGGAGAGCCCTACCATAAATGATTCGTTCACGTTCTCGAATGATTCGCGCATGATTTCCGCGCATGAAATACGAGACTGCGTCAAGAATGCCGGAAGTCGATAAGTAGAAGGTGTTGCCTATACTGGTGCCCCATGAGTGACTACAGAAGCGAACGCGAGCAGCGAGAGCGCCGTCGCCGCACTTTGGTGCGAGCGGTGTGCATCGTCATTGCCGCGGCGATGCTGCTGAGTCTGGTGATTCCTGCTATCTACGCAGGTCTTTGACGCCCTTGGCCTGGTATGATCCTCCCCGGGTCTGCATTCCCATACATAACGAGACTGGTTCACGGCTCGGCAGGATGGGAGCGAGCATGCGGGCACGTGGAAAAGTTGAGGATTGTGCGAAAGCCGTATGAGGCTCCATGACAGAATATAAAGAACGCATAAAGAAATGTATGGTGTAAACGATGGCAGAATTTGATTTTTCCCAAGCAATCGGCGAAGCGCGCGCCAAATACGAATCGATTTCCAAGGCGCTTGACATCGACCGGCTGACCGCACAGGCCAAGGATCTTGAAGTGCAGGCGGCCGAACCGGGACTGTGGGATGACCCCGAAAACGCGCAGAAGGTGACCAGCAAGCTTTCCGCAGTACAGTCCCAACTGAAGCGTCTCGCCTCCGCAAGCCAGCGTATCGACGACGTCGAAACGCTCGTGGAATTGGGGCAGGAAGAAGACGACGCCGACACGTTGGCGGAAGCGCGGTCCGAAGTCGAAAGCATTCAGAACGATCTGGCAGACATGGAAATCCAGACCCTGCTTGACGGCGAATACGACGAACGTTCCGCAGTGGTGACCATTCGCTCCGGTGCCGGCGGCGTGGATGCGGCCGACTTCGCACAGATGCTGTTGCGCATGTACCTGCGTTGGGCGGAACGCAACGGCTACAAGGCCAAGGTCATGGACACCTCCTATGCGGAAGAGGCGGGCATCAAGTCCGCCACCTTCCAGGTGGATGCCCCCTATGCGTATGGTCGCATGAGCGTGGAAGGCGGCACCCACCGTCTGGTACGCATCTCCCCGTTCGACAACCAGGGCCGCCGTCAGACCAGCTTCGCCGCCGTGGAAGTGGTTCCGCTGGTCGAAGCGACCGATCACATCGACGTGCCGGATTCCGAAATCCGCGTCGACACCTACTGCTCGTCCGGTCCTGGCGGACAGGGCGTGAACACCACGTATTCCGCGGTACGCATCACCCACATTCCGACCGGCATCGTGGTGACCATGCAGGATGAGCGTTCGCAGATTCAGAATCGTGCCGCGGCTATGGCCGTGCTGCAGTCCCGACTGCTGGTGCTGCGCCACGAAGAGGAAGCCAAGAAAAAGAAGGAACTCGCCGGCGATATCAAGGCCAGCTGGGGTGATCAGATGCGCTCCTACGTACTGCATCCGTATCAGATGGTCAAGGATCTGCGCACTGGCTATGAGACCTCGCAGACCCAAGCCGTGTTCGACGGTGATATCGACGCGTTCATCGAAGCTGGTATCCGCTGGCGTCATGAACAGCGTCGTAAGGCGGAGGAAGAAGCGGAAGCCTAAAGGCCGCGATTCCCGTAATCAGAACAGCACATAGTGGAGGGGTACGACGATGGCGCTGATTTCGCTTGAACATGTGAGCAAGGTGTATCCGAAAGGCACTAGGCCTGCGTTGGATGACATCAATCTCGACATCAATCGAGGGGATTTCGTGTTCCTCGTGGGCGCATCAGGTTCCGGCAAAACCACATTGCTGAGCCTGTTGTTGCGTGAAGAGGAGGCCACGGACGGCGAGATCCGCGTCGCAGGCAACGATTTGCGACGCCTGTCCGCACGGCAGGTGCCGCATTATCGTCGTTCCATCGGCTTCATCTTTCAGGATTACAAGCTGTTGAACAACAAAACGGTGTGGGAGAATGTGGCGTTCGCACTTGAAGTGATCGGCACAAGCCGTTCCACCATCAAATCGTTGGTGCCGAAAGTTCTGCAGACGGTTGGGCTTACCGGTAAGGAGGACAGCTATCCGCATGAGCTTTCCGGCGGTGAGGCGCAGCGTGTGGCCATCGCGCGAGCGTATGTGAACCATCCACAGATTCTGCTGGCCGACGAGCCTACCGGAAACCTTGATCCGACCACATCGTTGGGCATTATGGAAGTGTTGGACGCCATCAACCGCACCGGCACCACCGTCGTCATGGCCACGCATAATGAGGAAATCGTCAACTCCATGCGCAAGCGCGTGGTCGAACTGCATACCGGCAAAATCGTGCGTGATGAGCAGCAGGGATCCTACGATTCCGCACTGTACTTCCCGGATGCCGAAGTGGAATCCAAATCGCATCAGGCGCTGAATGGTGGCGATGTCGACGCGAAATACCGCGCGCCAAGAGGTTTGGACATGTCCGATGCTTCCGAAGGAACGGTGGATGTGGAAGGTGCGACGCGAGCCGAAACCGCGGCGAATGCGGTTGATGCCGTGGCTGCGGCCATCCACGATGGCAATGGAGATGCGGGCATTGCGCGACTTGCCAATTCCGTGCATTCCGGTCGCACCGGCCGTTACGGAGAGGCGTTCGCCTCGGTGGAGACCACGTTGACCTGGGGCAAGGGCCTGAAGCTCGAGGAGCTTGCAGAGTCGGAACAAGCTGATTCGTCTGCACGTTCCCAGAGCGAATCCAATGCCGATACCACTATCGTTTCGTCTGAAACGAGCGTCGAATCAGGCAACGCGGATGAAAACGAACAGCCGGCTGAGCCAACGGTTCCTACGCCTCCGGCACCGCCGATGCCTCCCGCGCCGCCAGCGCCTCCGGTACCTCCTGCCGTTCCTGCAGTGACCGACGATGGAGCGGCGAACTGCGCAGAACAATCCGCCGAACAGCATGAAACGTCCGAAAACAAGGAGAACGACTGATGCGTTTGCGTTTCATTCTTTCCGAAACCTGGAGCAGCCTCAAGCGCAACGTGCCCATGCTGCTTTCGGTGATGCTCGTTACCTTCATCTCATTCCTTTTCATCGGAGCGTCGGTGCTTACCCAGGCACAGATCACCAAAGCCAAAGGCGATTGGTATTCCAAGGTCGAAGTGGTGGTGTGGATGTGCCCCGACGGCACCAGCCAATCCGTGAACTGCACCGCAGGAACCGCCGCGACACAGGCACAGATAAACGACTTGCAGCAAACCATCCGCAACGAGCTTGCCGATGATGTTTCGCAGATCACCTTCGTCAGCAAGGAAGATTTCTATAACGACACCTTCCTTAAGCAATATCCGAACGGCGAATATCAGGGGCGTACGCTCACTGCCGATGACATGCAGGATTCATTGTGGCTCAAACTCAAGAATCCTGAAAAATACCAGGTGGTTTCCGAAGTGCTTTCCGGCAAGGAAGGTGTCGATACCGTCAGTGACCAACGGCAGATTTTCGAGCCGGTTTTTGCCGTACTGAACCGCGCTACCATTGCGACCGCCGCATTGGCCGCGGTGATGGTGGTTGTTGCCATTATGCTGACCGGTACCACGATTCGTATGTCTGCGGCGTCTCGCAAAACCGAAACGGAAATCATGCGTTTGGTGGGTGCTTCGAACTGGACGATTCGATTGCCGTTCATTCTGGAAGGTGCGATCGCGTCGTTGGTGGGTTCGCTGCTGTCTTGCGCCACGCTTTCGGTATTGGTCAAGGTGTTCGTCACTGATTGGCTTGCGACTTCCGTAAAATGGATTCCGTATGTGAATCAGATGACGGTGCTTTGGATTTCGCCGATTCTGGTTCTTGGAGCGGTATTGCTGTCCGTGATTGCATCCACGGTATCGCTGCATAGATATCTGAAGGCCTGATAAGTATTACTTAATGGCAAGTGGCATTACGTGTCGCGGATTTTAAGCATGAGATGCTATGGTGTGGAACAATGATGGGAGGCAAGTGACCGAATGATAAGCAAAAAAGCTCTCAAGCCGGCCGCTGCGGTGTTTGCAACGGGGGCTATGTGCGCCACGATGGCGATCGCCCCGTTCTCGCCTGCTGTTCCGCAGGCGCATGCTAATACGTATAGCAATCTGGTGAACGCGCAGAATCGGAAGTCCGACAGCGCACAGCGTGAAGCGCAGTTGCGTTCGCAGCTTTCTGGTGTGAAGTCCGATCTGGCAAACAAGATCGTCGAACTGGACGAATTGACGAATACGAAGATTCCGGCGGCCCAGGCTGAGGTCGATGAGGCCAATGCCGCTGCCGCTTCGGCGCAAAGCGAGGCAGAGGCTGCTGCTTCCCGTTTGGAGGCCGCGAAGAAAGACAAGGAAAACCTCGAAGAGCAGATTGAGCAGACGGGCAAGGACTACGACGACGCGCATGCGGCCGTGGCGCAGATGGCTCGTGAAGACCTGCATGGTTCCGATGCATCCACTGTGATGAGCGTGGTGACAGGTTCCACGAGTACGCAGGAGTTTATTAATTCCATGCAGTCTCGTGATGCGTTGAGCCGTACCGAAGCCAATGCGGCCAGCGATGCGGCGAATACGTTAAACACGTCAATGAACCGCAGCGAGCGTCTTGCCGCCATCGAAAAGCAGATCGCCAATCTGAAAACCACAGCGGACGCGAAAGCCGCTTCCGCCCAGCAGGCTGCCGCTTCCGCACAGACCCAGCGCGACTCGCTTGACCAGTTGCGTGCAGAAGGCGAAACCCGCCGTGCCGAATTGGAAAGCCAGCAGTCGCAGCTGAACAGCAGCGTGGCCAAGCAAGCGGCACAAACGGTTATATTGCAGTCACAGGTCGATTCCTTCAATCGCCAGTATGCAGCCGAGCAGGCCGCAGCAGCCAATCAAAACAATGGCGGCAATCAAGGGCAGACCCAGCCAGGCAACAACAATACCAATAATGGCGGCAGCAATGTGACGCCTGCTCCTGCTCCTACGCCTGCTCCTGCTCCTACGCCTACTCCTACTCCCGCGCCGAGCACCAATAACAATTCCGGTCAGGGAACCTCCAATGGCGATTACGGCAATGCCTACGTGGCCGGCCAGTGCACGTGGTGGGCGTACGAACGTCGTAGACAGATGGGCATCGGAACTCCCTCGTACTTGGGTAACGGTGGTCAGTGGTATCTAACCGCTTCCTCGTATGGTCTGCGAGTGGACCATAATCCGCAGGTGGGCGCGGCTCTCTCCTTCCTTCCCGGGCAGGCTGGAGCAGATGGTTTCTACGGTCATGTGGCTGTTGTGGAAGCGGTGAACGGAAGCACTATCACCATTTCCGAGATGAACGCGTCCGGCGGTCCCTACAACGTGTCGTATCGCACGCTATACAACGCGTCCCAGTTCTGGTATGTGCACTGATTCATCAAGGAGCGTTTAAGTTTTTCCTTGAGCGTTGTGTCACGGGAGCGCGCCGCCTGAATCGTTGGGCGGCGCGCTCCCGTGATATTGTCGATTGTTGCGTTGCAGAACACTTCTTCGAAGAACCGGAAAGGAGGTCCGACATGGCCAAGGAACAAGGTGTGAAGCCGATTGCGCAGAACAAGAAGGCACGCCATGATTACGCCATCGAAGACAAGTATGAAGCCGGTCTGGTGTTGACCGGCACTGAGGTGAAGTCGCTTCGTGAGGGACGTGCATCGCTGGCCGAATCGTTCATCACCATTGACCGTCGCGGTGAAATGTGGCTTGAGGGAGCCAACATTCCTGAATATCTCAATGGTACGTGGAACAATCATGCCCCTAAGCGCAAGCGTAAGCTGCTGCTTCATGCGGCGCAGATCGACAAGCTGGCACGTCAAAGCCAAGCCAAAGGTTTCACCATCATTCCGCTGAGCCTGTATTTCAAGGATGGCCGTGTCAAGGCGGAAATTGCGTTGGCTCGAGGCAAGAAGGAATTCGACAAGCGTCAGGCGTTGCGCGAGGAACAAGACAAGCGTGAGGCGTTGCGTGCCATGCGCTATGCCAACAAGCAAGTGCGATAAGTCGAAACCGGAAAATTTCCGGTTTCACATACTGACATAAAGCGATGGTCGTAATCTTTTTGTAGCTTGCCCTCTCTAGTGTATGGTTCGGATTCGGTCGAATAGACCGAGCGAGACATAGGAGAAAAGGATATGGAAGCGAAGAAAAGTCTGAAGACGGCTGCCGCGTGTGCGCTGAGCGTTGCGATGCTGTTTGCTGGAGCGGCATGCGGCACCAGTGACGGAAGCGACGATGCGGCTTCGTCCGATAGCGGTTCGAAATCGAGCGAGCTGACGGGATATGACGTTTCGTCGGTGCAGAAAGACGATGACATTGCCAAACTGTTGCCCGACTATGTGACGAAGGATAGCAAGCTCACCATCGGCATGGACACGTCATACGCTCCCGCCGAATTCCTTGCGGAGGACGGCAAGACCCCGGTCGGCTTCGATGTCGACATCGCCAAGGCTTTGGCGCAGGTGTTCGGCCTTGAAGCGGATCCGGAAACCGCGAATTTCGATTCGATCATTCCATCGGTCGGATCCAAGTACGATATCGGCATTTCGTCGTTCACCGTGACCAAAGAACGTTTGGAAGCGGTTGATTTCGTAAGCCATTTCGATGCCGGATCGGCATGGGCCGTGAAGAAGGGCAATTCGAACAAGATCGACGTGTCCGATCTGTGTGGCAAGAAGGTGGCCGTGCAGACTGCAACCATGCAGGAGACCGAAGCGAACAAGATGGCCAAGCAATGCGAGGCCGACGGCAAGGATAAGCTTGAAGTGATCTCCAGCAAGCTGCAGACCGATGTGACCACGAACGTTGTCACCGGCAAGGCTGACGTGTTCTATGCCGATTCGCCGGTTGCGGGCTATGCCATCGCACAGACCGATGGACAGCTGGAAATGCTGGGCAAGGTCGAAGGCGTCGCTCCGGAAGGCATCGTCATCAAAAAAGGCGACAGCCAGATGGATGAGGCCGTGCAGAAGGCCGTGCAGAAGCTCATCGACGACGGTACGTATCTGAAGATCCTCAAGTATTGGGGCGTCGAGGACGGTGCCATCGAAACGTCGGAAATCAATACGCCGGGCGCCGAATGATTCCATGATTGAACCGTCCGCGGATCAGACGGTTTCAAGGATCGCCTAGCTGGCAACGTGCCGGGAACAAAGCGGGTTTTGATCATATTGTGATATGGCAAAACCCGCTTTTTCGTAAGAAAAAACGGCATATCGAATAGAGTTTGCGTGCTATTAACGTGGCCGTAGCAATCGTTTTCTATGGCGCCTGCGGAATTTCGGCTCGGCCGTATTCATGCGGTTGGGAATGAAGAGAGGATTCGTGATGGCTTTCAATAATCTGAGGAAACTCGCCGTTTTTGCGCTAAGCGCCGCCATGATCGTTTCGTTGGGTGCGTGCGGCACATCGGAAAAGTCCGATTCCACGGCTTCCGGTAATTCTGAGTCGTCGTCGAACACCACCGGTTATGACGTTTCTGGCGTGACGAAGGATGACGATATAGCCGCGATGCTGCCGGAATCAGTCACCAAGGATGGCAAGCTCACCGTCGGCATGGACACGTCGTACGCTCCCGCCGAATTTCTTGCGGAGGACGGCAAGACTCCGATCGGTTTCGATGTCGATATCGCGAAGGCGCTCTCCAATATGTTCGGTCTTGAGGCCGTGCCTCAAACGTCGAACTTCGATTCGATCATTCCGTCGATCGGCACCAAGTACGATATCGGCATTTCGTCGTTCACCATCACGCCCGAGCGTATGGAAGCCGTCGATTTCGTGAGCATGTTCAAGGCCGGTTCCACGTGGGTGGTGAAGAAGGGCAATCCGAACAAGGTCGATACTTCCGACCTGTGCGGCTTGAAGATCGCGGTGCAGACGGGCACCACGCAGGAAGAGGAAGTCAACGCTGCCGCCAAACAATGCAAGGCCGACGGCAAGTCCGAAGTGCAGATTCTGTCGAATAAGCTGCAGACCGATGTGACCACGAACGTGGCGACGGGCAAGGCCGACGTATTCTATGCCGATTCGCCGGTCGCCGGCTATGCCATCGAACAAACCGAAGATACGCTAGAAGCCCTCGGCGAGGATGTCGGCGTGACCAAGGAGGCCGTGGCAATTAAGAAAGGCGATTCCGATACTGCCAAGGCGGTGCAGGCCGCACTGCAGAAGCTTATGGATGACGGCACGTATATGAAGATCCTCAAGCATTGGGGCGTGGAGAACGGAGCGATCGACAAAGCCGAAATCAATCCGACCGACCTCGACTGAACGATCAAACGTAAGGCAGACATCGCACACGGCGATACTGTGATGCCGATATGACGGAAGGCATGCGGACCAAATCCGCGTGTCTTTCGTTTTTTCGTATATGGATCTTCCGTGATTCGACGGAGCTCATTGCGCGATTCTTGGCTGGTACGTAAGTTTTGCGCAACGTAACGTACATGTAGCATTGCGCTCTTATCGTGCCTATTTGAGATACTGAGGTTCTCTGCAACCGAATGGCGTTGAGATTTTCGGTATGGCAATGAAGAGATAAGAAGAAGGATATGCGTATCATGTCTTTGAAGATCAAGTCCGTTGTGGCGCTTGCGCTGAGCGCGGCGATGTTGTTTTCCACTGCCGCTTGCGGCACCTCCGATGCGTCCAAATCCGGTGATTCGTCGGATTCGTCGAACACTACCACCGGTTACGATGTCAGCACCATTGAAAAGGATGACGAGCTGGCCAAGCTGGTTCCGTCCGGCGATCTGGTGAAGGACGGAGAGCTTTCCGCTGGTATGGAGCTTTCGTACGCTCCGGCTGAATTCTATGCCGAAGACGGCAAGACTCCGGTCGGCTATGATATCGATATGACCAAGGCCATCGCAAAGACGCTTGGTTTGAAGCCGAACATCGTGTCTTCCATGTTCGACACCATCATTCCTTCCATTGGCTCCAAGTATGATCTGGGCATTACCGCCATGACCATCACCGAAGAGCGTATGCAGTCCGTGGATTTCGTGAGCTACTACCGTGCAGGTTCCACGTGGGCCGTGCAGAAGGGCAATCCGAAGAAACTCGACACTTCCGACATGTGTGGCGCGAAGATCGCGGTGCAGACCGGCACCGTGCAGGAAGAGGAAGCCAACACCATCGCCAAAGGATGCGAGGCCGATAACAAGGCCGAGGTGATGTCGTACAAGCGTCAGGCCGAAGCAGCCACCGCAGTGGCTACGGGCAAGGCCGATGCGTTCTATGCCGATTCGCCGGTCGCCGGCTATGCCATCTCCCAGACTGACGGACAGCTTGAAGCCTTGGGCGACGTTGAAGGCGTGGCCAAGCAGGGCATCGCTGTTAAGAAGGGCAACACCCAGCTTGCTGAAGCCGTGCAGAAGGCCGTACAGAAGCTGATGGACGATGGCACGTATATGAAGATCCTCAAGCATTGGGGCGTGGAATCCGGCGCTCTTGACAAGGCTGAGATCAACCCGACCGATCTCGACTGATCTCATCCCCACTATTTACATCAACAACGAAGGAACTGAAGCATCATGGCGAAAAAACAGATCGACGGCGATGGCCTCGATATTCCGAATCGCATCAAGGCGCTGCCGGTTAAGCGTACGGGCCCGATTGTGGCGGCGGTCATCGTCGCTCTGTTCGCCGCCATGCTGCTGCAGGGCCTGATTACCAATCCGCGTTTCGAATGGAATGTGGTCTGGAAGTACCTGTTCGACAAGAATGTGCGCGAAGGCATCAAATACACGTTGCTGCTGACGGTCATCTCCATGGTCATCGCCATTATTCTGGCAGTGATTCTGGCCGTGATGCGCAAGTCCATCAATCCGGTGCTGCGTGGCGTGAGCTGGTTCTACATTTGGTTCTTCCGTGGCACCCCTGTGTATACGCAGCTGGTGTTCTGGGGTCTGTTCGCCGTGTTGGTGCCTCGCATCGGCGTGGGCATTCCGTTCACTTCCATTGAATTCTGGAGCATTGACTCGCAGTCCGTCATTACCGCTTTCAACGCGGCATGGCTGGGTCTCGCACTGAACGAAGCGGCATATCTGGCTGAAATCGTGCGTGCGGGTCTTGAAGCCGTCGATCCGGGTCAGACCGAAGCGGCCAAGGCGCTGGGTATGAAGCGCTCCATGATCATGCGTCGCGTGGTGCTTCCTCAGGCCATGCGCATCATCATTCCGCCGACCGGCAACGAGTTCATCGGCATGTTGAAGACCACTTCGCTGGTCAACGCCGTGCCGTTCACGCTGGAACTGCAGTTCGCCACCACCGCAATCGCAACCCGACTGTACAAGCCGATTCCGCTGCTGATCGTGGCCTGCATCTGGTATTTGGTGATCACCTCCATTCTGATGGTGCTGCAGTCTCGCCTGGAGAAGCATTTCGGCAAGGGCTTCGATGCGCGACCGGCCGGCGCGCGCGGCAAGCAGCCGCCGCTGCCGGGCAAAACCGGAGGCGAACCGAAAGACGATATCGCCAAGCAGAACGAGGCAACGTTCGCGGGCATGACCGCGTGAGGGGAGTGAGCAATGACTGAACCAACCACCAACGGTGTTGTTCCCGCAGTGAAGGCCACGCAGGTGCATAAGGCTTTCGGTAGCCTGCATGTGCTCAAGGGCGTCGATATGACGGTTATGCCCGGCTCGGTGACGGTGATTCTGGGACCTTCCGGTTCCGGAAAATCCACGTTCCTGCGCCTGATCAACCAGTTGGAAACGCTGACCGGCGGCGAAATCGACGTCGACGGTGAAATGATCGGCTACAAGTATGTCGACAAGGACGGCAAGCAGGTGCTGCAGACCCTGAACGACAAGGAAGTGGCCGAGCAGCGTTCCAAACTGGGCATGGTGTTCCAGAGCTTCAACCTGTTCCCGCACATGACGGCTCTCGAAAATGTGATGGAAGCGCCGATCCATGTCAAGCACATGGATAAAAAGGAAGCCCGCAAGCTTGCCATCGAAGAGCTGAACCGCGTGGGCATGGGCGATCGCCTCGACCACTATCCGGCACAGCTTTCCGGAGGCCAGCAGCAGCGTGTGGCTATCGCCCGTGCGCTCGCCATGAAGCCGGAAATCATGCTGTTCGATGAGCCGACTTCAGCACTCGATCCGGAATTGGTAGGCGAAGTGCTGAACGTCATGCTGTCTTTGGCGAAAGAAGGCATGACCATGGTGGTTGTCACCCACGAAATAGGCTTCGCGCGCGAAGTCGCCGATCAGATCGTATTCATGGACGGCGGTGTTGTTGTGGAACAGGGCGGTCCTGAAATCATCGACAATCCGCAGGAACCACGATTCAAGGACTTCCTGCAGCACGTGCTGTAAATCGCCGTAAGCATAATCGTTAAGGATCAGACATCTCTTCGTCGCGAGAATTGCGATTAAGGGAAGAGCTGAAGAAAATCCCCATGTTGAAAACTGTCGGCATGGGGATTTTTGTGTCCATATATCAAAGGTTCGGTGCGATGGGACGGTTTCGTTTCGAAAATGACACCATTACCCGATAAGCTGGGGTGTTATGTGTGGAATCGTAGGATATGCAGGAAATGTGGAAACCGTGTGCGGCAAGCCGTTGGAAGTGTGCCTCCAAGGCCTACGGCGTTTGGAATACCGCGGGTATGATTCGGCCGGTGTGGCGCTGACCGCGCCCGGCATGGACCATGTGGAAGTGCGCAAGAAGGCGGGGCGCCTCGCCAACCTGATCGAAGACGTGGAACGCAAACCGATGCCGATGGCCACCGTGGGCATCGGCCATACCCGTTGGGCCACCAACGGCGTGCCGAACGACATCAACGCGCATCCTCATACCTCGCAAGACGGCAAGGTCGCCATCATTCATAATGGCATCATCGAAAACGCCTCTCAGCTTCGTCTTGATCTGCAGACGGAAGGTTACCGTTTCTCATCGGAAACCGATACGGAGGTTGCGGCGAAACTACTGGGCAAAATCAGTGAGAAAATCGTTGAGGAAACCGGCAAGCCCGACTTGTTCAAGGCCGTGCGACGCTTGGCACGCATGCTAGAAGGCGCGTTCACGATTCTCGCCACCGACTGCCGTCAGCCGGGTATCGTGGTCGGCGCCCGCCATGATTCGCCGCTGGTGGTTGGTCTTGGCGAAGGTGAGAATTTTCTCGGTTCCGATGTGGCCGCGTTCGTGGCCTACACGAAGCGTGCCATGGAAATCGATCAGGATCAGGCCGTGATGGTGTCCGCCGATAAGGTCGTGGTGTCTGATTTCATGGGCAACATCGTGGCCGATCCTAAGACCTACACCGTGGATTGGGATGCTTCCGCGGCCGAAAAGGGCGGTTGGGACTCCTTCATGAACAAGGAGATCCACGAAGGGCCGGCGGCGGTGCAGCGCACGCTGTTGGGACGTCTCGGCAAGGACGGCAATCTCAATCTTGACGAGGTTCGCATCGACGAGCATGATTTCAAGGCGATCGACAAGATTATCGTTATCGCCTGCGGTACCGCCGCCTATGCGGGCATGGTGGCCAAGTACGCCATCGAGCATTGGGTGCGTATTCCGGTGGAAGTGGAGCTCGCCCACGAATTCCGCTATCGTGATCCGATTCTCACCCCGCGCACGTTGGTGGTGGCCATTTCGCAGTCCGGTGAAACCATGGATACGCTGATGGCATTGCGTCATGCGCGCGAGCAGGGTTCGAAGGTGCTGGCCATCTGCAACACGCAGGGCGCGTCCATTCCGCGTGAATCCGACGCGGTGCTGTACACGCACGCTGGTCCGGAAGTGGCGGTCGCCTCCACCAAGGCGTTCGTGGCGCAGATTACTGCCGCCTACGTGCTTGGCTTGTATTTGGCGCAGGTCAAGGGTGCAATGTTCCGCGACGAAATCGCGCAGACGTTGGATTCCCTCAAAGACATGCCTCGCAAGATCCAGTGGATTCTCGACACGCAGACCAAGACCGTGCATGATGCTGCCGCGCAGATGGTCGATGCGAAGTCCTTCCTGTTCCTGGGGCGTCATGTTGGCTACCCGGTCGCGATGGAAGGTGCGTTGAAATTGAAGGAAATCGCCTACACCTTCACCGAAGGTTTCGCGGCCGGCGAACTCAAGCACGGTCCGATCGCATTGGTGGACGAAGGCGAACCGGTAGTGTTCATCGTGCCGCCGGCACGTGGCCGCAATGTGCTGCACGCCAAGGTTATTTCCGGTATCGAAGAGGTCAAGGCCCGTGGCGCGTACATTATCGCCGTGGCCGAAGAGAACGATCCCGATGTTGAACGCTACGCGGACGTAGTGTTCTGGCGTCCGGCCTGTCCAACGCTGATGAGTCCGCTGGTGGACGTGGTGCCGCTGCAGCTATTCGCCATGGACATGGCCAAGCTGAAGAATTACGACGTTGACAAGCCTCGTAATCTTGCCAAGTCCGTCACCGTGGAGTAATCGTTCATACGATGCGTCAACAGAGTCAGCAGAAGAGGCATCGTTACGTTCTTGAAGAACCTCACATTCCGTTCGAATGTGAGGTTCTTTACGAGAACGATGCGATTATCGTGGTTGACAAACCGCATTTTCTCGCCACCACACCGCGCGGCATGTGGTATCGCGAAACCGCGTTGATCCGACTTCGGGAACAGTATGGCGAACCTGATATTGTTCCCGCGCACCGTTTGGACCGACTTACCGCAGGTATCGTCGTATTTGTGCGCAAACCGGAATTGCGTGGCGCTTACCAAATGCTGTTCCAGAATCGTAAAGCCATCAAAACCTATGAATGTTTGGCGCCACTTGCCCCCGAACAGCATCCGCAATACGGAACAATCGTAAGAATCGACAGGCATCAACCATTTCCGGCAATCCGAGCATCGCATATTTGCAAGGATCGCGGGCGACTTCAGGCGTACGAAATTCCGGAAATCGTCAATGCGCAAACGTTGATTGAGCGGGGGAACACGGTACGTTGCATCGACGGCAAAGCATATGTGAATTATGTGCTGCACCCGAAAACCGGCAAAACGCATCAATTGCGTGTGCATATGAATTCGTTGGGATTGCCGATTTTGGGCGATGATTTCTATCCGAATATTGTGCAGCATTCTTACGATGATTTCTCGCAACCGTTGGAATTAGTGGCTCGTGAATTACATTTCGACGATCCGGTGACGGGAGAGCCTCGTACGTTCGTTTCGAAAGTGCCGCTTGGCTGATTAACAGTCTGATCAGCAGACATGGCTCGATGAATAAAGATATATAAACTGTTCATCGCTGTACTGATATTTGATCGCATCGCTATGGCGTGTTGAAGTTGCGCGTCCCTATAATTGGACATTTTACATTTCGTGTTATCGAGCGTGATTAGGATGTGCTCTTGTTGTGCTGGCTGGCAAAGGCAAGCCGGCTGGAAAGAACGAGAGAGAATATGAACCATATTTCGAAAGCGCTTCGTGGCGTTGTCGACAAATATAACGGCGTATCACTGATTATCCGCATTATCGTCGGTCTTATCGCGGGCACCGCACTGGCATTGGTCGTTCCGCATATGACGTGGATCGGCGAATTCGGCACCCTGTTCGTAAGCGCATTGAAGGCCGTCGCTCCGATTCTGGTGTTTGTGCTGGTGGCAAGCGCTTTGGCTCAAGGTAATTCCAAGCTTGACAGCCGTTTTGGCACGGTGCTTTTCCTGTATCTGTTCACCACGTTCCTGTCCGCCGTCGTGGCGGTGCTGACGTCTCGCATGTTCCCGCAGACCATATCGTTGGGCGATGCCGCTGACGCCGATGTGGTGCCGCAGGGCTTGAGTGAGGTTGTGCAGACGTTGCTGACCAATATTGTGGCCAATCCGATTCAGGCAATGATCGACGGCAACTACATCTGCATTCTGATGTGGGCTTGTCTGTTCGGTCTTGCCATGAAGGGTATTGCCAATGAAAGCTCCAAGGCGTTCCTCGCCAATGTGGCTGATGGCGTGTCTCAGGTGATTCGTTGGGTCATCAATCTCGCTCCATTCGGCATTATGGGCTTGGTGTTCACCAGCGTTTCCGAAAACGGCTTGGCGGCCTTCACCGAGTACGGTAGCCTCCTGCTCCTGCTCGTCGGCACCATGCTGCTGATGGTGCTCGTGTTCGGCCCGCTGGTCATTTTCCTGTACCTGCACCGCAACCCGTATCCGCTGGTGTACCGCTGCTTCAAGGAATCCGGCCTGACCGCATTCTTCACCCGTTCCTCCGCGGCGAATATTCCGGTCAACATGCAGCTGTGCGAGAAGCTTGGTCTTGATAAAGACATGTATTCCGTGTCCATTCCGCTGGGCGCAACCATCAACATGAACGGTGCCGCCATCACCATTACCATCATGGCCATGGCTGCTGCCAATACGATGGGCATTCAGATTTCGCTGCCGGCCGCCATTCTGCTGTCTGTGGTGTCGGCGCTAGGTGCATGTGGCGCTTCCGGCGTGGCCGGCGGTTCGCTGCTGCTTATTCCGATGGCTTGCTCGCTGTTCGGCATCAGCAACGACATCGCCATGCAGGTGGTGGGTGTCGGCTTCATCATTGGCGTTATTCAGGATTCTGTGGAGACCTGCCTGAATTCCGCTTCCGATGTGGAGTTTGCGGCGACCGCCGAATATCATGCTTGGCTCAAGCAGGGCCGTCAGCTTCCTGCGTTCATGTATTCCAAGAAGGAACGCCAGCAGCTCGGCATCGAAGCCTGATTTCACCCGATTTCAGCTTTTCGTTCAATCTAGAAGGCGTCTCTCCCACGCGGTTCACCCACGCTGGAGAGACGCCTTTTTCGTATTGGCTGATTTGATTGATTGCGTTGATTAAAGTCGCGAGATATTGCGATTAGTCGAGTTTCGCCACGGATCCGCGGTCGATGAATTCGGGGGTGATAAGTTTCTTGATTCCAGAAGGCACTTTTTTGCCATTGCATTGTTGCTCGATCATGGAAAAAGCCTCTTTTCCCACAGTTCTGAGCTTGAGACGTACGGTGGTCAGTTCAAGACGGGGCACAACGCCGCGGAGTGAATCGTCCACACCGATGATGCTGACATCTTCGGGAACGCGCTTTCCGGCTGTCCTCAGGCCAAGCATGGCACCGTATGCCATTTGATCGTTGCCTGCGAAAATTGCGGTGCAATCCTTTTCGTGGGCCAAGGCCAATCCGGCTTGGTAGCCGCTATCTGCTTCCCAGTCGCCGTAATACATGGGTGGTGTGGGAATGCCGACTTGCGCTAATGCGTCGCGCCACCCTCTGATGCGGCTCTGTGCTGCGCGTGAAACGGTGGGGCCTGCGATGTGGTACACAGTTTTATGTCCCTTCGACAGGAAAAAGTCCACGGCTGCAGTGGCGCAACCATACGAGTCCGAATCGATGGTAGGGCAGTGGTTTGCCGGTTCCTCGCAAATAAGCACTACCGGTAGGTTGTCGGATGGCTTGAACTGGTTGAAGTCGGTGAAATCGCGTTCCATAATCACGATTGCACCATCGAGGGGGAGGCCTTCCACAAGTTTCAGTGCGCCGGCGAGTGACTGATCCTGCAGGTTATCCAAGGGGCGAATGGTGATGGAATAGCCGCTATTCGCGGCCGCTGTAGTGATGCCTTCGAGGATACGTGAGTTCCCGTAGGCCGACATATGCGAAAGCAGTACACCAACATTGTTGAAATGTCCGCTTTTCAAAGCACGTGCCGCATAATTCGGCCTGTATCCGAGATGCTCCATGGCTGCCTCGACCTTAAGTTTCGTCGCTGGGCGTACGGCATCGCTCCCATTAGCCACTCGGGAAACGGTCTGCGGTGAAACCCCTGCTTCCCTAGCGACGTCTTGCAGCGAGACTGAGTTGCGTGCCATGTGTATCTACCTTCCGAACGAAAATGCGTACTGTGCTTAACTTTACATGCTTACTTCTGTATTGTTTTCGTCACCATGCAATTTGTTCGATGCAGTGAATATGTGGTCTAGAATGTGCGAAAAGTAGACACTTTTGGAATATAGTGTTATTATGATAACGCAAACATTTGGAAGGAGCTGTTTTACGGGGGTGTAAATTGCCCTGTGAAATGGTATTGCCTCGAAGGAGAGGAATGATGTCAGCGACGGAAGTTGTTGCCAATATGCCACTGCATTCGGCAACCGTGCGTGTCAATAAACACAAGGCGGATTGGCGTGGTTGGAAGTTTATGTGGCCGTTCGCGTTGGTGTTCGTGTTCG
>OJRX01000826.1_pt1 | contig 36523 bp, 38 predicted proteins | sample 1599301 | NCBI WGS metagenome assembly OJRX01 (sample SAMN04168656, study PRJEB22393) | human gut metagenome | biome: human gut microbiome; feature: stool | host: Homo sapiens | collected 2014-03-17 | reverse complement strand
GGCATGAGCAGCTCTCTTCTTTGCGTCAGTTTTCATGGTCTTTATGTTGGATTTTATTTGCGGCAATTGTTTCACCTCCCGTCTGTGTCATTCATACCGTGTTATTTTACCATGTTTCGCTTTCTGTGGCAAGAAATCTTTTATAATGCCGTCGGTTTGTGTAAAAGCAGGCTATTCGTTAAAATAAAGAAAATGCCGGAATAAACATATTTCCTTCAGATCGGTTTATGGAAAGAGCAAAGGAAAAGGAGCAGCCTATGTATGTCGGTGTAGATATGGTGAAAGCGGCACGCTGGGAACGGATTTGTGAAAAATTTCCGTCCCGCCTTGAAAAAATGTTTACGGAAGAAGAACGGGCGCACTGTGAGTCAAAAGGAAAAAATAAGGCTTATTCTTACGCGGCGCTCTGGGCAGCGCGGGAAGCAGCAGGGAAAGCACTGGGGATAGGCATCCTCGGTTCAGGTTTTGGCGATGCGTACCTGTCATGGACAAAGTGGGGGGCGCCTGTTCTCCACTTGCAGGGGAATTTTGAAAAGCGGGCGGAGAAATTGGGAATCACGGATATGTCCGTTTCTATTTCCCATGAAGACGGTATGTCTATTGCTGTTGTTGTGATGGAGGCAAAATCATGATATTGACAACATCTGAGGAGTCAAGACTTTTGGATCAGCGCGCCATGACGGAATACGGGCTGCCGGAGTCGGTGCTTATGGAAAACGCCGGCGCTTCCGTGGTGCAGCTTATGAAAGAAAAAATATCCTGGGAAGACGCGCGGGTGGTCATCGTCTGCGGCAGTGGAAATAACGGGGGCGACGGATTCGTCGCAGCACGGTACGCCCTTTCCGAAGGTGCTGATGTAGCGGTTCTTGTCATGGGGGATGCATCCCATATGGGAGAGAATTCTTTATTGTATAAAAATATAGCGGCTAAAATGGGAATTCCCGTGATTTCCGTTGCAGGCGCGGATGACGCAAAGGAATATCTGGCAGGTGCGGATATTATTGTAGACGCGCTCATCGGCACGGGTCTGAAACATCATGTGAAAGGAAGCACGGCGGAGCTTATTGCGGCCATGAATGATTCGGAAGCGGTTATTGTTTCCGTAGATGTTCCCAGCGGCATGTTTTCTGACAGCGGCTGTGCGGCGGGGGCGGTGGTGAATGCCGATTACACGGTGGCGTTAGGCTCCGTAAAGCGGGGTCATGTCCTTTATCCGGGAAATGGATATGCAGGAACCGTCTTGTATTCACCCATCGGCATCCCAAACGGCGCCAGGGAACATTTTCCTGTAAAGTTGGTGGAAGAAAAAGATATTTATGAATTTCTTCCTGTGCGGAGTTTTGCCGCTTATAAGGGAACAAATGGATTTATAGGCATTTTTGCCGGTTCGGAAGGGATGGCGGGCGCGGGTCTGCTGGCAGCACAGGGGGCGCTTTACGGTGGCGGAGGAAAGCTTGCTCTTGTTTCTGTAGGGAATGCTGCTTTCCAGCTGGCAGGGAAAATTCCGGAAGTGATGGTCTCTTCCTGCGGGGATGCTCCTTGCTTTACCGAGGATATGTCAGATAAGGCAGTGAATCAGACCGGGATGTATGATGTTGTCGCGTTGGGACCGGGGCTGGGGCGGGACGAAAGAACACAGACCTTTGTGGCGGATATGCTGGAGCACTGCCGTAAGACCATGGTTGTGGATGCGGACGCGCTCTTTGCTGTCGGCCATCAAAAAATCAATCTGAGAAACTGCCCTGCTGATGTGGTTCTGACGCCCCACGTGGGAGAATTTGCTTTCCTTACCGGACTTACCGCAAAAGATGTAGAAGCCGGCAGGATCGATGAAGCGATCCGGTATGCTAAGGAAAACCATGTGGTGCTTGTGCTGAAAGGAGCGCCTACGGTTATTGCCGTACCGGACGGCAGGGCATGGGTGAATTCCACGGGGAATCCGGGCATGGCCACAGGCGGTATGGGAGATACTCTGACCGGCATCATTGCCGCCTTTATCGGACAGGGACTTTCTGCCGAAGAGGCTGCTGTGGCAGGCGTATACCTTCATGGACTGGCGGGAGACCTGCTTGCCGAAAAGATGCCGGTGGGGTATACGGCAAGCGATGTGGCCCGCATGATTCCTTTGGCGCGTAAAAAGGTCATTGAAGGATGAAGCGCTTTATAAAGTATTTCCTTTGTCTCCTTATCAGCCTTTGTGTCTTTGCAGGGACAGGCTGCGGGTTTGATGTTTTTGGCAGCGGGAGTGGAACAGCAGCCGATGCGCCTCTGATTATCCGCATGCTTGATATCGGACAGGGAGACGCCATCCTTATTGAAAGAAATGGAAAGTTTGCGCTTATTGATACGGGAGATGTGGAGCATCGTCCTCGGATGGCGGAGTATCTCAGGAAGTACGGCGTGAAAAAGGTGGATACCGTTATTATCACGCATCCCCATGGAGATCATATAGGCGGCATGTTTTCTGTTTTTGCCAATGCGGAAATAAGGCAGGTTTATGATAATGGGGTGCCGACCTCCCTTTCCACGTACAAAACGTATCGAAAGATACTGGATAAAAGGAAAATTCCTCGCAGGACACTGCGGGGCGGTGAAAAAATACAATTGCTGGACGGCGTTCCTTTTACAGTTGTAGGACCTTTGGAAAAAAGCAATGCCCGCGGAGAAAATTCGCGTCAGAATAATGAAAGTATCGTGGGGCTGCTGAAATATGGTAATTTTACGATGCTTTTTACAGGAGATGCGGAAGCGGAAGAGGAAGCATCTATTTTGAAAAGCGGCGCTGACGTAAAGAGTGTTGTCCTCAAAGCGGGACATCACGGAAGCAAGACGTCTTCTACGGAAGAATTTCTCCGTGCCGTTTCACCGAAAGCGGTTTTTATTTCCTGCGGCGCCGGTAATAATTACGGGCATCCCTCAAGGCAGACGATGAAGCGGTTGGAAAAATGGGGGATAGATGTTTATCGGACGGACAGGCAGGGGACGATTACTCTTACCACTGATGGAAAGCGCTATGAAATTACAAAAGAACATTAGAGGGGAAAACATGGAAAGAGAAATGCCGAAGGCAGGAGAAGTGTGGCGGCACTTTAAAGGGAATTGTTATCTTATCATTGCCGCAGCTCGTCATACGGAAACGGGGGAAATGTATGTGGTTTATAAAGCGCTTTACGGTACGTACGAAGACTATCTCCGACCGCTGGATATGTTCATGAGCGAAGTGGACCGGGTGAAATATCCTGATGTGAAACAAAAATACCGTTTTGAAAAAACAGAAAAGGAAGAATAGATATTTCCTGCCGGAATCAGCTGCTGTTCATGGCAGTCTTTTTTTATCCAAAAAACTCAATATAAAATGAAAAATCATTACTTTCCATCATGCATAAAAAGTGGTAAATTAAGCGTATGATTTAAGATACGTAAACGCAGCAGGATGAAAGGAGAAATAGTATGAATATAAAGATTGGAATTTTAGGGTATGGAAATATAGGGCGCGGTGTAGAGACGGCGCTCCGGGATAATCCGGATATGGAACTGGCAGCGGTCTTTACAAGACGGGATCCTTCACAGGTGAAGATTCTTTCTGAAAATGTGCCGGTCATTTCCGTCTCAGAAATAGAAGCATGGAAAGATAAGATTGACGTACTTCTCCTCTGCGGGGGAAGCGCTACTGACCTGCCGCAGCAGACACCGTTCTATGCGAAAATGTTCAACGTGGTAGATACGTTTGATACCCATGCTAAGGTGCCCGCCCATTTTGCCGCTGTCGATCGGTCTGCAAAAGAAAATGGAAAGATTGCCATTATTTCCGTCGGCTGGGATCCGGGACTTTTTTCTCTCTCTCGGCTTTATGGGAATGTGATTCTTCCCAACGGGAAAGATTACACTTTCTGGGGGAAAGGCGTTTCTCAGGGCCATTCCGATGCCATCCGCCGCATTAAAGGCGTGAAGAACGCCAAGCAGTATACCTGCCCCGTGGAAAGCGCCATGCGTGCCGTAAGGAACGGGGAAAATCCGGAGCTTACCACAAGAGAGAAACATATCCGTGAATGTTTCGTCGTTTTGGAAGATGGCGCTGACGCGGCATATGTGGAAAAACAAATTAAGACGATGCCGAACTATTTCGCCGACTATCATACCGTGGTTCATTTCATTTCGGAAGAAGAATTTGATAGGAACCATCAGGGGCTGGCGCATGGCGGTTTTGTTTTCCGCAGTGGAAATACGGGGAAAGAGAAAGAACATAAGCATATCATTGAATTCAGTCTGAAATTGGATTCGAATCCGGAATTCACCACGCATGTTATGGCAGCTTATGCGAGAGCTGCCGCGCGCATGGCCAGAGAAGGACAGACAGGATGTAAAACGGTGTTTGATATACCGCCGGCATACCTTAGCGAAAAGAGCGGCGAAGAGCTCCGTTCCTCGATGCTGTAAAAGGTAATAACAGCTTGACAATTTAGTATATGATAGTGTATTCTACATAAGTCAGTTATGCGGAGCGGTACTCAAGTGGCTGAAGAGGACGGTTTGCTAAATCGTTAGACGGGTCTCCCGTGCGGGGGTTCGAATCCCCCCCGCTCCGCCATGGATTATGAGGCAGGATATTTTTATGGGTATCCTGTTTTTTGTTTTCATTATTCAATAATTAAAATAAAAAGGAATCTGATCAGAGGTTCTTTTCCGGGACAGGTAAAATTGCGGTACTCTGCAAATCCTGGGCTGTAATTCCTTTTTGCTGCCAGCCTCATTATCGTGCTGTCTAAATAATAAAAAGGGTAAAGGCACCCGCTGCATCGGAATAAACCCTTGGGCTGAAATAAAAGGTATTCCAAAGAGGTGTATAAACTTCTCAAGTAAGATATTATATATAAATTTTATTATGGGTTTTGCCCGAAATCATAGATAAGCGGACGGTTTTGTCCTTTAAAACATGGTATAATATTAAAAATAATCGTTGCCAGAGAACGGCAGAGGGAGATGTCAGATGACCATCACGTATATATTTCAGATTCTGGAAGCTGTGGTAAAAGGCGATGCAGAGAAGTATGGCGTAATTCCTGATATGAACGGAGAACTGCAGAAAGCGGTGCGCCGATCAAGGAGACGTATTGCCCGGCTTCGGGAACGGGCACAGTACGAGCTTGGGGAGATGGATAAGGCAAAAGTGGCGGCGGCCAATGACAATATGAGGCGTTTTACCAAGTCTCTCGGTAAAATCCGCAATTTGAACCTGGAGGACTGCCGGGGGCTGATTGGCATTGAAGATTTTCTGGAAGATGGAAACCGGATTCATGAAGTCATGGAAATGGCTGAGAAGATCGAGCATATGTCGGCGGTCAGCTCTACGGCGTACACGCCCATGTCTCTCGGATTCGGCGTGTTGGAAACATATACGGATGTGGCACCCATTGAAATTGATAATAGGAAGTTCAATGCGGGTGATAAGGAATATTGCCTGCAGATGATTAAAAAGCTGCATGCTTTTCAGGATTCTGTCCGTGAAGTTTGTTCCCGCCTGCTGGATATTACCGAGTGTGCCCGTGAAAGAGGGGACGCGCTGAATGATCTCGCTGATTACTTTGCTGATGGCGTGGACAGCCTGGAGCGGATCCAGATGCAGTCCGGCGGTGACTGGAAACTTTATACTTTGGCGCAGAAGATGCAGATCGGAAGAGCGATACAGGTAGCCCAGCTTATTACGCTTCTTTTCCGGAATCTGATGGATGGCGCGGGACATGTGGATGAACAGAGCCGCAGCGCGATAAAAAAAGCGCAGGATGAACTCCTGAAACGTGATGCATGATAATGAAGATTGCTCGATGAACTGACCACCAAAAGTTAGATAAAAACTGATTTGAGGAGGTCAGTTTTATTATGGGGAAATACAGTTTTGCATAAATTCTTTTCTATAAGTATGCTATACTTTATGCATGCAGTTATTTTTATAAACAGGGAGGCAATATGTCTATTGCATTTATACTGCGCATGATTTCCAATACGATCAGCGGTAAAGGCGGACATCCGCAAAGCATTAATGAAGAGATTGAGCGTGCGAAAAAGCGGGCGGCAAAAAGGATATACCGTGCAAAAGTACGTGCGGAAGATGAATTGGGAGAACTGGACCGTGTCCGTATCACTCTCATGGCAGGGGATATGAAAAAATTTACCAAAGAATTTTCTGAAATTAAAAATATTGATTTTCATGACTGCGACACACTGACCGGATTGGAGCATTTTAATAAGGAACGGAGAAACTGGAGGGAACTGGAAGCGCTGTCATCCAAAGCGATGGGGCTGATGAATCTGTCCGGCGGTATGGATGCCATCGGTTTTGGTGCGGGCGTCATAGACCAGTATGCTGTGGTCCCGGAACTGGATGTGCTTCCTTCTGAAAGTGAAGGGGATGTGGATGCATTGAAAGAAATGAGCGGGCGGCTGCAGAAATTCCAGCAGCAGGTAAAGAAGCTGTGCTGCCGTATGCAGGATGTAAGACGAGAAGCCCGCCAGGCACAGGATGCCCTTCTTGATTTGTCAGATTATCTGACAGACGGAATCAAGGATATCCGCGATATTCGAAGTGAGAGCGGGAATGACTGGAAGAATTATTCGGAGTCGCAGAAGATTATTATAGGCAGAACAACGCAGGTGGCACACCTTATCAGCGTGCTTTCCGAAGTCCGTTTTCTTACTGATGAAGCGGATCTGCGTGGAGAAATAAGGGAAGCTTTGGAAGCGACGGAAGAGCTGCTTGACGAACTTGGCGTATGACGGGCGAGGAGAGTCTTTCTTTTGAGGAGGACTCTTTTTTATTGACTTGACAATTCAAAGACTAAAAAATAGAAAAGTTGTTTTCATTCTCGTAGATTTGTTAAAATAAACACAAGACGAAAAACATGCAATGGATTTGTATTTTCGGAGAGCGGCTATGAAAAGAAGAAAAGTAAGGACAGCTGTTTTGGGACTAATGGCACTTTTGATGTGGTCCGGCAGCATGGCGGCGGAAGAGATTTATCTGCATGGAGATACGAATATTCCGATGATTTTGAATACCGGCGGTATAGATAATGATGGGAATACAGGCGTGTTTATGGATCTCACTTCTATCAGTGTGGAAGATTTATTTAAAAACGGCCTGGCTGTAAAAGTGAATTTCTTCAAGTTGGAGAAAGGAGTGTCGGCTGTATCTACCGCCCATTTCCGCATGACGGAAGACGGCGGCGCATGGATTGCCATGGAAGACGGCTGGCATGCTGTGAATGAAGGAGCTGCGCGGGTGGAAAGTGAAGCGGTGCGTCTGATTCGGGAAGAAATGGGAAAAGAAGAGTGCCGTGATAAGTACATGGGACAAATTACGGCACTGTGGGAAAGAAAAATAAAGGCGGCGGAAACGGCGCGGCAGGAAGAATATGAAAAGCCGCAAAGGGAAACAGAAGAAAAGAATCAGGAAAATTATAAATCCGTGAAAAGTGTGAAATTGCCGGACATGGAAATGCCGGAACTGGAACGAGCCGAGCCTGATAAAGTGGTGGAAATAAAATCACCTGGCATGATACCGGAAGTAAATCCTGTAAAAAAGAACGCATCGATAGAAATGCCGGTAAAGGCAGAGACGGAAGAGACGGAGGCAGATGCAGAGAAAAACGAATCGAGAAAGGAAGAAACGTCTGCCGAGTTGCCGATGACCGTTTCTCCTGAAAAGGAAAAAACGGAACTGACGGCAGTGAAAGTCAAAGGAAATGTACAGAGGAAAGAAGATGCACAGAAAAATGAAGAGGGGGAAATCACCGAGCAGGTCGAAATTTCCATCGTCTCCCATCCGGTGGTGGAAATCATTTCGAAAAGCGACGTAACATAAGATCCCTGTAATAGTTGGCTCTTTTCCAATGAAAATAGTATAATCACTACGGAGTATTTTCCGGAAGCATAAATCCTCCCCGCAAAATCTGAAGGCTGCGCGGAGGATGTATTTTTTCGAAAGGCGTACCATGGCTAAGAGATATTACGAACTTCATGTATCAGGCTGCACGAGACATCTTCCCGTACTGAATATTTCAGACAAGGTAGCGATTGCGGGATTTGTCATTTTGGGCGATGTGGAAATTGTGGAAAACACGGCCCGCGATTTGGCGGCGAAAGTGCCGAAAGATTGCGAGTACGTCATGACCGCGGAGACGAAGGGGATTCCTCTTGCTGCCGAACTGGCAAGAAATCTGGGGCAGAAGACGTACCTGGTGGCGAGAAAGTCGGTCAAGGCGTATATGGATGATCCTATCTGTGTAGAAGACGAGTCCATTACTACGATGGGAAAACAGAAGCTGTACCTGTCTGCCTCTGATGTGGCGCTGATCCGCGGGAAGAAAGTCCTTCTTGTGGACGATGTCATCAGTACCGGCGGATCTATGAAAGCCTTGAAAGAACTGGCGGAAAAAGCAGGCGCCCAAGTCTGCTGCCAGGCTGCCATTCTTGCCGAAGGCGATGCAGCGAAGCGTGACGATATCGTATTTCTTGAAGAACTGCCTCTTCTGGAGGCTGAATAAAAACGAAAGCCGTATACACGAAATGGGTATGACGGCTTTTTTGATGGAGGGGATATTCCTTCCTTTTTACGGGAAATGCTGTAAAGGAGAGCGCTTTTTATGGTATAATATGGCGAATAATTTAGAATTTGCCACATAGATTTTGAATCAATTCCGACAGGAGGAATGGAATGAAACACCAGGAGACTGTTATCATCATCGACTTCGGCGGGCAGTATGCGCAGCTGATTGCCAGAAGAGTGCGCGAATGCGGCGTATATTGTGAAATTCTGCCGTACAATAAGCCGGCGGAAGAAATTCTTTCCCATAACCCGAAAGGCATTATCTTTTCCGGAGGCCCTGCCAGTGTAAATATGGAAAATGCCCCGCAGCTGGATGAAGGCGTATTCAAGGCAGGCGTACCGATTCTGGGAATCTGCTACGGTATGCAGCTTATGGCAAAAGACCTTGGCGGCACGGTTGCCAGTCCGGAAAAACATGAATACGGCCATACGGAATTTTACAAGAACGGAAGCTGTCCGCTTTTTGAAAACATTTCAGAAAAGACTGCTGTATGGATGAGCCACGGCGATGCGGTCACCGATATGCCTGCCGGTTTTGGCCTGATCGGACATACGGAACTGACGCCCACCGCAGCGATGGCTGATGAAGCAAGGCGTTTCTATGCCGTCCAGTTCCATCCGGAAGTCGTCCATACCGCTGAAGGTACACAGATGCTGAAGAATTTCCTTTTCCGTATCTGCGAATGTGAAGGCGGCTGGTCTATGGAAAATTATATCGACATCGCTGTTGCCAATATCCGGCAGCAGGTAGGCGATCATAATGTCCTCTGCGCCCTTTCCGGCGGTGTGGACTCTTCTGTTGCCGCTGTCCTTGTCCATAAAGCGATTGGGGATAAACTGACTTGCGTATTTGTAGATCACGGATTCCTCCGGCAGGGCGAAGCGGAACAGGTGGTAGACACATTTACGAACAAATTCAATATCAAACTGATTCATAAAGATGCGTCACAGCATTTCCTTTCTCTTCTGAAAGGCGTGACAGAACCGGAAAAGAAACGTAAAACCATCGGCGCTGAATTTATTCATACCTTCCAGGAAGAAGCCAACAAATTGGAAGATGTGAAATTCCTTGTCCAGGGCACGCTCTATCCTGATGTGGTGGAAAGCGGCACCGCTACGGCAGCAACCATCAAATCCCACCACAATGTAGGCGGTCTCCCGGAAGATATGAAATTTGAACTTATCGAACCGCTCCGCGAGCTTTTCAAAGACGAAGTCCGCCAGCTGGGGCGCGAACTGGGACTCCCCGAAGACGTCATCAATCGTCAGCCTTTCCCCGGTCCGGGATTGGCAATCCGTATCATCGGTGAAATTACCCCGGAAAGATTGGAGATCCTCCGTAAAGCGGATGCCATCGTCAGAGAAGTCATCAAAGAAAGAGGACTCTATAACGAAATCTGGCAGTCCTTTGCTATACTCCCCGCCGCAATCCGCAGCGTAGGCGTCATGGGCGATGAAAGAACATACGATTACACCGTAGGCATCAGAGCCGTTACAAGCTCAGACGGCATGACCGCCGACTACTTCCGATTCCCCTGGGAAGTCCTTGACGAAATGAGCAGAAGAATTTGCAATGAAGTCAAAGGTGTCAACAGAGTGGTCTACGATATCACATCCAAACCGCCGAGCACGATTGAGTGGGAATAATTAAAAATAGGCTCTAAAGCCTTATAAATAGCCGTTTTATGAGCGTTGTGCTTGCAAAATGCTTGCAGATTTTATTATTGTATATACAAACGCTAATCAGTATATATAGCTGATTAGCGTTTTGTTCATATTAAAAAATCCTTTTGAAAATATATTTATCAAGTTTTAATCAAGTCTACTCATCAACATATTAAATTTCATGTGACCATAATGATCCAATTTTTTACCACTATTTATAATATTACAAATAGCATGTACATAATCTGAACCATCCGGTAAAAACCTCTTATATTTCTCGATTCTAACACAGTCATTTTCATAAACTGTATAAAATTGGAAAGAATTGAAAAATTCTGACATTTTTTCGATGTCATTTAGAATTAAAAATTCATTTAGAAATTCAATAGAATCATAATGCTTATTAATCAGTTCCTCATACTTTTTTACATACGATTCTTTGCGAATTTGTTCATAGGCGATTTTGCCTATATGATTAAATAGTGCATTGATCTTTTCATTCTCATCAAGGCAATTATAATTATGAAAAATTTTTAAGTTTTCTATTTGTTTAGTAATATCAATATTATATTGTGTTTTAATAATATCCATATCCTTATAGTCTCTAGGTGTTAAATCATCTTTGAGTTTTTCATCGAAAGGCTCATTTATCTCTACAACATTAGCATACGATTTATCTATATATTCGGTATACTTATCAGATAAAAGTACATAACATTGAAAAGTGTTAAAAAGTTCGATATATGCATACAAATACGGGCCATTATTAAAAATTCTTACTGCATGGTAAATTTTTTCTGTTGGATACCTTTCCATTACATCGTCAAATGAGGATAGCGGAATGAATGGTATAACAACAGGTTTTTCAGCCAATTTTTTAGTAGAATTATTAAACATTTTTTCTAAACAACTAACTGATAGACCGCAATGAATTGCATAATTAAATGCTATTTTAGAAAAACCCATTTTAAATGCAACATTATCAAGAGTAAAATGATAATATAGTGTCTCAAAATTTCCTTTTTTATATTCTACATAGTTAGAATTACTGTCTTCTAACTTAACTATCTTACTCCCTTTGTATGTTGCAGTATACAAATTCCCCTCTTGATCACACACAGTTCCAGTATAGATTGTTCCTTTTGTTTTTCTTGTCTTATGCATTTTTATCTTATTGACAATAGGTGCAAATATCTTGGTAAATGCTTTATCATTATTTGAACCACATAATTCATTACATGACTTGCAGTATATTTCGTCATCTTCAAGACTTCCCCCAATTGCATTATGAATAATATGCTCTTTAGACTTATTTTGAGCACTTAATGGTTCTCCACAAATAACACATTTTTTCATTATTAACCACTCCGAATTTTAATTGTCTTAAATTTATTACTTAACCAAACCCACGATTATCTAATTTATTCTTACAGCAAATTATGTTCTTTCAAGTACTCAATTCTCTTTTTTAGAATCTCATCTCTTGAAAGTTCTTCAAATTCTTTTTGTGTTAGTGGTAGAGAGTAGTATTCTAAAGACTTATTTTTCATGGAATCAAATTGAGCTTTTGTAATAGAGTAAGACTCCAAGTCGAACAGACTATCGGAGAGTTCCTTTAAGATGTTACAAACATCGGCATTGAAGGGGTGCTCTTTGTCATTACCATAAAACACAAGCTTAGCATTCCATTCATTCTCATCTGTTTCAATGTCATTGGGGAATTTATCTTCCACAATTATTTTGAATCCGATTTCTTTTTTCATTTCCATTTCATACATAAATAATACAAAATCTCTCATGCTTGAAAGACCGAAAGTATAGTCACTTCTTCCGGCAAGCCAATCTAAAGATACATTGCATTTATCGACAATATCGATCAGCACATCAATTGTAGGATTATTTTTACCGTTTTCGTATGCAGACATGGAAGGCTGAGGGATTCCTAAGAATTCGGCAAATTTCTTTTGTGTTTTTTTATTTATGGAACGAAGATATTTCAATCTTTCTGATACAGCATTTTCACTCATATTATAATCTCCTATTTTATTATTATATTATATAAATATCGTACATATAGAATATAATATATCTTATCTAATCTAATAGAAATAAAGAGAAAAACTGATAAATATTAAAAATGGTTAGTTGTAAAATGAAATCGGACACATAAAAAGACAAGCAGGAAAACCTGTAGTAAGATGAATTTGACCAATATATCTACTGAAAGGGGTATCCTGCATGTCTCAACAGCATTCTAACACAAAGGAACGTTCTTTCCAACACCTGACGCCTTATCAGCGCGGGCAAATCCAGGCTCTTATAGAACAAAGAACTCCCAAAGTCCATATTGCAAAGCAAGTTGGGATTGCACGTTCTACCCTATACGAAGAGTTGAAACGCGGTACTATAGACCAGATGCGCAGTGACCTGACATACTACAAGAGATATTTTGCTGATACGGGACAACTCGTCTACATGAGACGTCGAGAGGCTTCCCGCAAACCTTTCAAATTATCGACAGCCGCACCTTTTCTCCAATATCTTGAAAAAGAAGTGTTGCAAAACAAATTTTCTCCTGACTCCGTCTGCGGCAGAGCCAAACTTCAAAATATGTTCCCGGTTATACTCTGCACAAAGACGATTTACAACTATATCGACCTTGGTCTTATTTCTATCAAAAATATCGATCTCCCTCTTCGTATAAGGCGGAGCCCAAAGAAACACCATTGCCGTAAGAACCAGCGTATCCTGGGAGACAGTATTGAGCAACGCCCACAAGTCGTTAATGACCGGCAGGAATTCGGCCATTGGGAAATCGATACCATTGTGGGAAAACGCAAAGCAGGGGAAGTCCTTCTTGCATTAGACGAATGGATGACACGCTGCCGCCATGTCATCAAAATATCGGGAAAGACAAAAGAAGGTGTTAGGAAAGGACTTGAAATATTGCGACGCCAATACGGCAGCTTATTCCCCAAAGTATTCCGGAGTATTACCAGCGACAACGGAAGTGAGTTTAGTGGTTTAAGCGAATTATTTAAGGAAGGAAAAGTCTATTTTTCCCATCCATATTCTTCAGGGGAGCGTGGAACGAATGAGAAGCATAACTCCCTGGTACGCCGCTTCATTCCCAAAGGGAAGGATATAAGTGCTGTACCAGAATACGTGGTACAAAAAGTGCAAGATTGGATTAACAGACTTCCGCGGCGTCTACTTGGTTATCACACACCGGAAGAGCTTTTCAAGGAGCAGATTGCTCGACTTTCATCTGCTACATAATTTTTCTGTGTGACTGTCCGATTTGATATTGCAATTTAGTAATATGTTATTATTATGAAACCGTTGAAAACAGTATATTTTAGCGGTTAAGTGGCATGAAGAACTTCTCCATGATACTATTTTGATACTAAAAGCAAGAAAAAGTAGGTCTAAAAGGGAGTTGTTGAATTGAGCGAGTTTACAAGCGATACTTATTGACCGAAGGGAAATAAGGTGATTATTTAGAGAGCCTTTCATCATTTTGGTGGGAGGCTTTTGTGGAAATAGTGATAGGCAAATTTATAATATTTATAAGGAGGAAGATCGTAAATGAGTTACACAATTTCTTTGTTTTCTGTTAAGACAAAACAGAAAGAACAGCAGTCAGCACAACCCGATTTCTTTGAAAAGGAGGCGAATCTGGAAAAATTCACACCGGAGCAGCAGTCAGCATTGGAAAACCGTTTGTTGAAATATCAGTATAAACTAGTAGAGAATAACAGCAATGGGAAAAGATTTGAACATGCTGATTTTGGAGAAGCGTTACTGACAGACAGTGCATTGTATTTTTCAACTTCAAATGACTTTGATTGTATTTTTGAAGTGGGACTGACAGCATCTGAGTTTACGGATACCGGTGAGTTTGCAAAATATGATGTGCAGGCAGGAGGATGGGAGGAGATATAGGGGTGCTCCATATCGAGGAAGTAGCGGTATGTTTGTTCACCCTCCCATAAAATTTGTCGATAAGTGTAAAGGAAATAGGCGGCAAATCGCAGTGTATAGAAGGGAGCGAAAATGGGAATAATAGCAAATTATAAATATTTAAGTGATAAAAACTTAAAGGAGCTTAAAGCCTTCTATTCAGAAGAAAATGAAACTTTTGAGGAGACAGAAGAGCAGAATGGGGATGTAGAAATACTCCTTGATTTAGATAAGATGTGGGATGCACTTCATTTCGTGCTTACAGGAGCAAGCAGCAGTGAGCCTATAAAAAACAACCCTTTTAGTGAAGCGGTTGTAGGTGTGTCTTCTATTGAAGGTGTGGAAGAGTTTATATCTTATACAGAAAAGTCGAGGGTTAAAGATATAGTTTTTGCTCTTGATCATTTTGATATAGAAAAAGCTATGGAAAATTTCAGTATGAAAGAATGCAGGAAAGCAAATATATATCCGGACATTTGGAATTATGAAGAAGAAACGGATGAAATAAAAGAAGAACTAATGGATTACTTTCAAAATCTGAAAGACTTCTATAAGAAAATATTAGAAGTAAATGGTAATGTAATGGTCACTATTTGCTGAAGGAGTATAGATAAATCCCGGTTTATCGGGTGAATTGGATAAATCATATAGATATATCTCTGAAAATATTACAGAGTTTTTAATTCTGCTGAGCATGAAGCAGATGAATTGTTTTCATAGAACTGCTAAGAAATGTATTTGAATGGGCTTTATATTAAATGACAGAGGGGGGATATGATGTTTGTAGATCGAATTGATGGCGTTGATGCCAAGGAAGTGAAAAGAGTTTTTAAAGAATTAATCACTGCCTACATGAACCCTGCATATGGGTCTATGTCTAAAAGGGATTTTGATATATTGCTTTTTATGAAGCTGCAAGATTTAAAGGTTATAGAGAAAGATCCTGATTTATATGACATTGTATCCAATTTGAAAGTGACCAGAGCAAAGGCAAGAAATCTGTTATATGAAGCGAAAATGCGTAACTCATCAGAAGAAATGCTGAATAAAGAATTAAGGGAGTTACTGTCTACCCCTATTTTCTTTAAGGAAAATGATAAAATTGCAATTGAAATTAGTAATCCATTATTATCAGATCATTTGAGGTGGAAACTTAAAAGATTGGGATATATTACGGATGGTTCCTTTTCCGCTGAATTGATTAAATTATCAGAGGAAGCTTATATCACCATATTTGAAGATATGATTCCGAATGAATCACGAAAGAGAATAACGGAAGCATTAGTTAAATGTGGTGCAAGAGAAGAATTGGGATTTAAGGGGATACTCTCTTCCATTCTTAAAAAATTAAGTGGGAGAATAGTGGGGAGAGCCGGAGACGAGTTAGTTGATGGGATTTTTAAATATTTAGGTCCTTTAATCAGTGGAAAACTAAAAGAAATATCCAGCGTTTATAAGGATTTTTTTGTAGAACCATAAGGATAAGTAGTGGATTATGCGACTGTTTTTATAAACGTTTTCTTCTCCAACGACTTATAAGTCAAATTATATAATGGGCAGCAGGCTTTATATGAAGAGTGGGAATAACGGTAACCAATGTGTTTCTGTAAAAAAACGGTTGAAAATACAGTATTTTAGAGATTTTACAGGACAAAAACTCCTGTCATATAAATTGTTTGGAAGGTCTTCCATCATCTTGCAGGAATGTTTTTGTAGAGAAATAGTGATCGATAAATTTTTGGAGAAGAGAGAATGTCAAGCTGGAGTGGTATAAGAAAAAAGCTGGAAACGGAATATTTAGCCCCAAGTCTGCGGGGGCATATTCAGTATTATGCGACATCATATAGCAGAAGTCCCGATCATGAGGGACGGGCGGCAATAAGGTATGATGGAAAAGAAATTATCAAAGGATGTTATTACAATAATTGGATGAAAGCAGATTTATTTCCCAAAGATGAAAAATATGAAAAACGCATGAAAAAGGAATTTGCGTTTATGGATGATACAGCCTTACGGTTAGGCATATTTGATCAGCGTTGTTTTTATAATGCCTTTGCAGAATTTGATCAGCAAAGTATCGAAATGAGTTTGAAGAGTGAAAATTTAATCGTACGGATATTTGCTGTATTAGATAGGCGGGTTGGTAAAAGAAGGTTAGCTTTAATGAAAGAAACGATAGCAGAAGAACCGGATACATTTCAGGAATTTTATGCCATTCGTTTGAAGGCGGAGGGACTAATATAATCCGGTTTGCACAGATAACAGATAATTGAATATTATATAAAACAAGGCACATAACTTTAAGATTGCAAAATCTTTCAGCTATGTGCTTATTTTAATACGCTCAGGTTTTAAATCGTTCAGAAAGCTTTCTACTTTTGCGGGGAGGATTTTGTGGATAGGAGGTTTTCAGAAAACCGGACTTGATCGAAGCTCATCAGATTGCGAGACGTTTATTGATATTGACGGCAATAAGATGGATACGATAAAGTGAAATAGGAAGTTGTCATTCAGAATTTCTAAAAGTTTGTGAGGGCAAGATGCTTAGTCAGAAAGTACAAAAGTATATTAAAGATCATTCTTTCTGTTATATGAATTTATAGTATGCATGGATAAGATATTGTGAAAAAGTTCACAGATGAGGATGAAATGATGTTTTGGAGGGCATATGTACAAGCTGGAAACTGAAAATTTTTCATTAGAATTGCTGCCTGGAATTTATCAGGATAATTTTCCGTATCCCAAGGCGAATCGTCTTCGGGTTAAAGTGTCAAGCTTAGGTTTTTCTGCGGATTCTATTATGGATATTGATGACATTGCTTTATCTGATTTCGCGGTGAATTTGAATGAGCTTTATGAAACACTGAGCGGATCGGTAAGACTGGAAGAACCATATAGTATGCACTGCTTTTTAGAATTTACGGCTGTGACAGACGGACATATTCGCATTAAAGGCCGGATTCATAATAAAAAGGGTATTGGATACGGACATGAACTGATATTTGAAAATGAAGTAGATCAGACATATCTTAGAGGTTTTGCAAAAACACTGTTTGCTGATTACGGTAAATATGCTAAGTGATCAAATGGTATGGAAGGCAGAAGTATGAATAAACAGGAGATGGCAGAAGATAATTAATATATTTCAAAATTATGGGGCATAGGATAAAAAAGTCTGACAGATTATGGAACTGTTTTACTTCATTTTCACAAGCGGGATTGATATAATCATCTAAATTCTTTACCCGAAATGGATTGCCGGATTTCAGAGCGGTGGGAGCATGAAAGTTCATCAGTAAAATGGTAGTAGGGAAAATACAAATGAGAAGATATGCATACTTGAAAGAACCGATAAAAACAAACAAGAAAGATTACATATATAAAATCATGCTGTATCAGACGAAAAAAGATGGAGTATATCTGTTTATGTATTGCCAAAAGGATGCCGTTCAATGTTCATTTGACTATTGGTATAAAACGGTTGAAGATGTCTATGAGGATTGGAATGATCTTGTGAATGAAAAAGGCTGGATTCCTATAGATGATCCGCTGCCTTATTGCCAGCACGATGCTTTTTTACCGATAAGAGTAAAGGGGCGTGATATTGGTGAACCCCAGTGGGGAAAATTGGAAATTCTTGAAAATGGCAAATGGAAAGAATACATTCCCGATCAGTGGCGTCCGTAATTGTTTCAGATACGGAAATGGTTTAATTTGACAGCAAAAAACAGCTGTGATGTTATTACTCGTAAGATTCGCAGAAAATTGATTTTCACTAAATGTATGATAAAATGAGGATGAGGAATACATTTTATTATTTTATATTGCATTTTAGCAGAAGAGTGAAGGAGGTAATTGTATGAACAGAACGCTGAGAATGTGGATGATCTGGGTTATGGCAGCTGCTGCGCCTTTCTTTATTTTTCCATCGGAAGCCGCTGTTTGGGACGGTCCCCGGTCTCATCCTGCCGCTCAAAAGGTGGAGGATGCTTATGTGTATATAAAATATGTGGATATTCACGGACGTGATATTTACGCGACGCAGACGATCAAGGGCGTATCCGGTGATTATGCCAATGGAAATGATTATATCCGCAATATCACAACGTATCGTTTTGTGCGGACGGAACCGGGACGAGTCCAATTTGACGCAAAACGCAGGGGAACGATTAAAATCGTTTATGAAAAGGAGCAAAAAGGCGCAAGGTAATAAAGTGGATGAAAGGCCGCTCTTCGGAGCGGTTTTCTTTTGTAAAAAAGAGGGTACAGGAAATATTTCTTTTATCTGCAGCCGGCACACTGATTGATAAAAATCAATATTGACTGTCTATATAAAAACTTCTATAATGATACATAAGCATTAACAGGTCTGTGGTTGAAAGTCGATGCCAGTCGCAGGCAAAGCGATCCACGTAAGGTGTTTAAAAGAATACTGAGCATGGTGCGGCTTAGAAGTAAGTCCTGCCGAGGAAATCGAGAGGGCTAGTAGTGAGAGGCAAGTGCCGGGTAGCGAACGCTCCAGCAGGCGGGTGTGGGGTCAAAAACCAGGTCAGCTGTTTGTGCTTTCCAATTGAATGTAAAGGCGATGAGCAAAAGAAGTATTCTTACTTCATGTCTGAAGAGAGGGCGGGGCGATGGGAGCCGTCTGTCATGAGTTTGAGGAAATGCATTTGTGAGCTGGAGAGGGGAAGGAATCGGATTCTTGTATCTTCTTCCGTGAATGTGCGTTAATGTATGGACGGCTTTTCAGCCGGCAGAGTGGAATTGCGGGCCACCGTCTCTGTGAGGCGGCGGTCTTTTGATTTGTATGAGTGAATGAGATTTGGAGGAATGAAGATGGAAGAAATCAAGGTGTATAATACGCTGACAGGAGAGAAAACGGTATTCCGGCCGCTGGTGCCGGGGGAAGTCAAGATTTATGTCTGCGGCGTCACACCGTACAATCACCCCCATATCGGGAATGCCCGTCCGGCGGTGACCTGGGATGTGATCTGCCGCTATCTGAAGCATATCGGCTATAAAGTAGAGTTTGTGCAGAATTTTACTGATGTGGACGATAAGATTATCAATAAGGCAAATGCCGAGGGGTCTGACTGGAAAACGATTTCCGACAGGTATATTGATGCTTATTTCCAAGTGATGGATGTCATGCATGTGCGGCGGGCGGATGTGTATCCCCGTGTGTCTGACCATATGCAGGATATCATTGACATGGTGCAGAGGCTGATTGATAAGGGCCATGCCTATGTACTGGGAAATGATGTTTATTATGATATTTCCACTTTTGAGCATTACGGGGCGTTATCCGGACGTAAGATTGATGACATGCTGGCAGGCGCACGTATCGAGGTCAATGAGGGAAAACGCAATCCCGGCGATTTTGCTCTCTGGAAGGGCGCCAAACCGGGTGAACCGTTCTGGGAAAGTCCCTGGGGAAAGGGACGTCCCGGCTGGCACATTGAATGCTCCGCCATGTCTGTCCATTATCTGGGAAAGACTTTTGATTTCCATGGCGGCGGCAGCGATCTGATTTTCCCGCATCATGAAAATGAAATCGCCCAGTCGGAAGGATGCACGGGGTGCAAGTTTGTCAATTACTGGCTGCATAACGGATTTATTACGATTAACTCGGAAAAGATGAGCAAGTCCTTGAATAATTTCTTCCTGGCGAAGGACGTGCTGGAAGAATATTCCGGCGATGCGCTCCGTTATTTCCTGTTGTCTGTCCAGTACAGAAATCCGCTGGATTATTCCCGTGACCGTCTGGACGAAGCGGAGAAGAATATGGAACGTCTGTCAGGGGTTATCAGACGGCTGAAAGAATTAGCGGCTAAAGAAGGTGCTGAAAAAACAGACGCTTCCCGTTCTCTTGAGAAAGCGGCGGAAGAGTCGCTGAAGGCCTTCCATGAAGCGATGGATGATGATTTCAATACGGGACTTGCCACCGGCGCCATGTTTGACCTGGCGAAAGCAATCAATATTTACGGGACTGCGGTAGACGGCGGCCTTAGTGTGGATCATGAAACGGTAGAAAAGGCGCGTACCGCTTTGAAAACGATTATGGACATCTTGGGAATTCTTGAAGAGGTATGGGAAAAGACGGATTCTCCGGATGACAAATCTTATAATGATCTGATGGATGTCATTCTGGCAGTCCGCCAGACGGCGAGAAAAGAAAAGATGTACAAAATTGCCGATGAAATCCGTGACAGGCTGGATTCTGCAGGTATCGTGATCGAAGATACGCCGACCGGCGCAAGGTGGAAGAGACGTGGAGTTTAAAAGGGTTCTTTTTCTGAAAAAGCAAATGGCGCAAAAACTGGGGAGAGGATCGCCTGAATTGGGTGAACAGGATATTTTTGCCATGGATGCGCTGACACTGGCGTATATCGGTGATGTATGCTGGTCCTTTTTTGTCAGAAAAGCGCTGATCGATACAGGGATTTACAATGTGCAGATATTAAACAGCCTGGCATCGGAGATGGTGTCCGCCCGTCAGCAGAGCCGTATCCTTTTTGAGATAAAAGAATTACTTTCCGACAGAGAATTAAAGGTTTGCAAAAGGGCAAGGAATACCCATTCTACAGTGCCGAAAAGCGCTACCGTAGAGGAATACAGGGAGTCTACGGCATTTGAAGGGCTCCTGGGGTATCTCTATCTGTCACGGCAGAAGGAAAGGCTTGATTTCCTTATGGGGCGCGGGCTTTCTTATTTGGCAAGGGAGTTTCACGATGAATAACAGAAGGGTTTCCCCTGATAAAAAGGAACGGAAATGCGATCCGCATGAGAAAAGAAGGAGCGGAGACCAATCCATGCGTAGGGAAAGGGGATTTTCTTCTGGGAGCAGGAGAAAGGAAGAGGAAACCTGTTTTATCGGCGGCCGGAACAGCGTACTGGAATCTCTGCGTGCAGGGCAGGTAAAAAAAGTTTTCATAAAACCGGGGAAAAAGGATGGCCGCCTCTTGGCATTGGCTAACGAAGCGGAACGTTTCGGCATCTCCGTTATTGAGGCGGAGGAAAGGGAGCTTGACCGTTTGACGGAAGGTGTCCGGCATCAGGGAGTGGCCGCGTCTTTGAAGCCTTATGCATATGCTGATTTGGAAGAGGTGCTTTCGTCTTGTGGAAGAAAGGATCCCCTGCTTATTCTTCTTGATGGTGTGGAAGATGTGAGAAATATAGGTGCGATTGTCCGCACGGCGGAATGTGCGGGTGCGGCGGCAGTGCTGCTTCCCAAGCATAGAAGTTCACCGGTGACGGCGGCCGCCATGAAGACGGCGGCAGGTGCTTTTGCTTATCTTCCGGTCTGTCAGATTGGAAATATCCGGCAGACACTGGAGAAACTGAAAGAACGGGGGTTTTGGGCAGTCGGCGCTGATATGGACGGCGGTGATCTGTATCAGGCGGATTTGAAAGGTCCTCTGGTTATCGTTATGGGAGCGGAAGGAAAAGGCATAAGTCCTCTCACCAAAAGAATGTGTGATTTCTGTGTACGCATTCCGATGAAAGGCAAAGTGTCATCTCTGAATGTATCTGTTGCCGCAGCGCTTCTCATGTATGAGGCAGTCCGGCAGAGGAATTGAGATGAAAGATTTATACTTGATTGACGGATATAATGTTATCTTTTGGCTTCCCGAAGAGTTTCCTCGAACCGATTTGGAGTCGAGCCGCAAAAAGCTGGTAGATCTTATGCAGGACTATGGGGCTCATAACGACGTGGAGGTGATTGTCGTTTTTGACGGGAATAGCCGTTCTTTAAAAGCGAAAGTGGAAACGGTTTCCCCCTTTTTCCATGTGGTGTACACACCGTCGAAAATGACGGCGGATAGTTATATTGAAATGGAATCATATAAAAGGCGAGATGAGTATCGTTCTATTTTCGTTGTGACATCGGATGGCGCGGAACAGAACCAGGTGCTGGGGAACGGCGCTTACCGTATGGCGGTTTCCGACCTGGTGCGGTCGTGGAATGAAGATAAGAAAGTGCAGACGATTTTTATGCGCCGGAATAATATGGCGAATCCACGGAGTGAGATCGGAAGGCACATTCCTTCATCCGTGCAGGATAAGCTGGAAAGGTTAAGAAGAAAGTAGTGTGACAGAGGTGCTTTATGGAAAAAGTTGACCTAAAAGCGGCTGTGTTATATACTAATTTTTGATATTATCCATATAAAATTTACTGTATCTTTCATGATGCATAGGAGGAAGTACTGTGAAATACGCTTTAATTGGAATAACGATGGTAGTGGCTTTGTTTTTGATCATCGTGGTTGTTGCCCAGGAATCCAAACAGCCCGGCATGGGAAGTGCGATTGGCGGCGGTGCGGAAGGGATGATGGGGGGAAAATCCCGCGGTAAAGATGCTGTCCTTTCGAAATTTACCGTTGTGCTCGGTATTCTATTCGCCGTGCTTTGTCTTGTGCTCGGGCGGTATATGAATACGTTTTAATGAGGATTTTGGGGCTTGCACGAGGCAAGCCTTTTTTATTGAAGGAGACAGGAAATGGGAGATAAGGAGAAATTATCATATCGTCCCGGCATGGTTCTGCAGGGGGTCTACAAATCTTATGGACCGCGTTTCGGATTCCTGATCACGGATGAGGAGCATGAAGATGTGTACATTGCTGACCGTGATCATCTGAATGCAGTCAATAATGATATCGTGGAAGTGCGTATAAAAAAAGGAGAAACGGGGCGTCACAATACGGAGGGGGAAGTCCTCCGCATCATTGAAAGAGCGGAAAATACTTTTGTCTGCACTTATGAGATGACATCCTTTGGAGGAAAAGCTATACCGATTGACGAAAAGATCGATATGGTGATTGAAATACCACGGGGAGAGGAACTGGAAGCGGTCACCGGTGCTCGTGTGATGGTGGAAGTGACAAGATGGCCCGGGGCGAGGGCAAATGCCGAGGGGAAAGTGACGGAGCTTATCGGCTATAAGGGGGATAAAGGGATTGATATCGACATCATTATCGCCCAGCACCGGCTGCCCCATGTGTTTTCCAAAGCACTCATGGCGGAAGCCGATGCTCTTCCCAGGGAAATAAAACAGGAAAAAGGAGTGGAGGATTTCCGCAGCCTTCCCATCGTGACTATTGACGGCCCTGATGCGAAAGATCTGGATGACGCTGTTTACTGTGTGAAAAAAGAAAATGGCCATTATCAACTGGGGGTGCATATTGCCGATGTAAGCCGGTATGTGAGGAAAGGAAGTTTAATTGATGATGAGGCATATCGCCGCGGGACATCCGTCTACCTGGCAGACCGTGTTATACCTATGCTGCCTTTCCAGCTTTCCAACGATTTGTGCAGTCTGAATCATGATGAAGACCGTTATGCCATGTCCTGCATTATGGATGTGGCGCCTGACGGGAAGGTAGCGGCGGAAAAGATTACGCCTTCCATGGTTCGTGTGGCGCGGCGCTGCAACTATCCGGAGATAAATCAGGCCTTTGAAACGGGTGTGGCGTCTGACGATTTGAAGCCATACCTGCCTATGCTCCGGGATTTAAAGGCGTGTGCTGATATCCTCCGTAAAAACAGAGAAAACAGAGGCGCTCTGGAATTTGATTTCCCTGAATATAAAGTGATTCTTGATGAGGAAGGCACTCCGCTCCGCATTGAAAAAAGGAATCGCGGTGATGCGGAAAAGATGATTGAAGATGCCATGATTGCCGCCAATGAAACGGTCGCCCGTTTCCTGGAAGCTACGGGACATACTTCCGTATATCGCATTCATGATCATCCGGACGGAGATAAGCTCCTTTCTTTAAAAAGAATGATGGCGATTTTCGGAGTGGCGGAAAAGCTGCCGAAAGAACCGGAACCGAAAGATATGCAGCGCCTTATGGAAAGCATGAAAGGAAAAGAGATTGAAGCCGTCGTACAGGTCATGACACTCCGATCTTTGCCGCAGGCGTGTTACAGTACGGAGAACAAAGGGCATTTTGGTATAGCGTCCACCTGTTATACCCATTTCACATCGCCAATCCGCCGCTATCCTGATCTCATGGTTCATCGGCTCATCCGCCAGGCTCTTCGGAACAGGCTGAATAAATCACAGCTGAAAAAGCAGACGGAATTTCTTCTCCGCGCGGTGGAGCATTGCTCCGAAACAGAACAGAATGCGGTGGAAACGGAAAGAGATACAGCCGATCTGAAAATGACGGAATACATGGTTCCTTTTGTTGGAGAGCCTTTTGATGCCCATATTACAGGGCTTACCCGGTTCGGCATATTTGTCGGACTGGATAACGGAGTGGAAGGACTTGTCCATATCGATTCCATGGATGATGACGAATACGTTTATCAGGAAGACACCATGACGGCTAAAGGGCTGCGCGGCGGGAAGAAATACACCATGGGGATGCCGGTGCGTGTGACCCTTGTCAAAGCGGATAAGGAAAAACGGGAGCTGGATTTCGTCATGGGTGAGATCCGATCACCGCTTAATCTGGAAAAGCGTGTAAGAAAAGGATCCCGTCCCAAATCGAGCACAAAAAAGAAAGCAAAGAAAGGTAAAGGGAAAAAGAAATAATGGCAGCAGAAAAAAATGCGCCGCCTGTGTCCGCAAACCGCCAGGCCTATCATGATTATTTCATTCATGAAACCTATGAATGCGGCATCGCGCTTGCCGGAACGGAAGTAAAATCCATCCGTGCCGGCAGGGTGAATTTAAGAGACAGTTTTGCCCGTGTGCAGAAAGGAGAAGTATTTCTCTGGAATGCCCATATCAGTCCGTATGAGCAGGGAAATATTTTCAACCATGACCCGCTTCGGACAAGGAAACTGCTTCTCCATAAAAAAGAAATCTTAAAAATAGAGAATACCCTGAAGACGAAGGGATATACCCTGGTGCCGCTGAAAATGTATTTCCGCCATGGGAAAATTAAAGTGGAAATAGGTCTTGCCACAGGGAAAAAGCTGTACGACAAGCGGCAGGACATGGCAGCGAAAGCGGCGAAGCGCGATTTGGCGCGGCGGATCAAAGAACAGCGGTATGATTGAGTTGAATGTTTTCAATAAAAAACGGGGATTCTTCTCTTATGGAGAATCCTCGTTTTCAGTGGATTATTTTTTTATGATGTCATTCATCCGTTTGAAAGTTCTTGTCATATCGCTGTGACCGGAAAGGTGAGTGATGGCTTTGCCGTTCATCAGAAATTTTACTTCTTTAATATCCGGAAATTCAGTGAGCGTGTTTACTGTCATAGCGGTGAAAAGTTCTTCCATCGTGGTGCTCTTATCCATGTTTAGAAGCTCTTTTGAAAAGTCGACGGTGGCAATGCCGTCTTTTACCTTGACGGTATTGACAGATAACCCTTTCGGAAGGATCGGGTATTTTTGTTTACGATCATCGGCAATCATGGCAGCCAGTGCCGCTTTTGGCGGATCATCTTTTAGTTTCATTTTCACGGTGACCGGCACAAGGTACATAGCATCTTCCGTAGGACGGTAAATAGTGAGAGATACTTCTTTTTCCTGCTGCTCAGCGGTAGAAGCCGGTTTTGATGCCGGCGGTGTGGTGGTTGTGGCCGGGGTGCAGCCTGTGATACCGAGCGAAATAAGAAATGCCGCTCCGAGCAGATATATCTTTTTCATGGCATCCTCCTTAATCAGTCTGGGCGAAATAATCTACAAGGCCGTTGAAAAGGCTCTTGGCAATACTCTTGGGTGCCCACTTGGAAGTCAGCATCTTCAGACGGTGTTCATTGGAAATATACCCCATTTCCATGAGGACGGAGGGCATCGTGGTATGGGCGGTGACATAGAAGTTGTTTGCTCTGACACCCCTATCCGGAATGGAGAGACTGTTCAGCGTCGCCTGGTGGAGCATGTGCGCCAGCAGGAGAGATTTATCGCTTCCTACGTAGTAGTAGGCTGTAACGCCGTCAATCTGCGGATTGGAGATCGAATCGATGTGAATGGAAACGAAGACATGGGCATGGGCTTCATTGGCAATATCGCAGCGCGCCTGCAATTCCGCCGTGTCGGAAGCGTAAGGGCCGTAGACATCTCTATCTGTGGTACGGGTCATGACGACTTTCGCGCCTGCTGAAGTCAGGAGATCGCGCAGGTTGAGGGCGATCGGAAGCGTGATGTCTTTTTCATAAATCTCTTTATTATTCAAGTGGCCGATGGCACCTACATCGGTACCGCCGTGACCGGGGTCAAGGCAGATGATTTTTCCTTTCAGGGCCTGCCTGGCCTCAGCGGAAACAGGGACGTCCTTTATGGGAGGTGCCGGTGCGGCAGGTGTCGAAGAAGTGATTTCTTCTTTTGCTGCTTTTGCGGCATTTCGCTTTTCCGCTTTATCTACGGATTTATAGTAACTCTTTTTGGCACCGATAATAGGGATATCTACAACGAGACGATGAGGTTTGCCTGCTTTTGCGTCAGGGCGTAAGGCAAAGACGCGGATGTTTTCCATCTTCTGCGGTTTTGTCATGAGGACATCCAAATAGGTGTCGCCGTTTTTTTCTGAAACAGTGGCGAAATCAATAGCCCGTTCATCCATTTCATATTGATGGAGAGCGGAACCCTTGGCAGTATCTCTTAAAATCAGTTGAAAATTTTTCCCTTCTTCATCAATAGCGGCTTCTGCTTTTACTGCATGGGACAAATCCATAGCGATACGGACAAACGGCGGGTCGCCGTCGTTTCTTGCCGTCCATCGGAAATTCGTGATGGAAGCGGGTGCTGCCGAAGCCGGATGGACAGCGAGCAGGAATAAACTGACAAAAAAGATAAGTATAGAAAAAATTCTTTTCATAAGTTTCCTTTCTTTATGTGTAATGCATGAGATGATTATTCGAGGATATTTCCTATTATACCACGGGACATATATTCTTGAATGTTGGTCATAAAAATAGATGGAGCCAGGAGGCGCTGATGATTGCGATGATTTTCCAAAAATGACATGAAGTTTGTTTTGTAGTAAAATAAATTATGTATTGTCATTTTGACGAAGTGCTTACGAGGAGTTAGAGTATGTTTTTGTTTCATTGGAAAAAGAGCGCGGCGGTATTTGCCGCTTTGTTTGGAATCAGCGGCGCGGTTTTCCTTGGCGGCTGCGGCATGTGGAAATCAGGTGTGCCGAAAGAAGATGCTGTGAATATGGCGGAGGCTTCTTCCGTTAAGGTGAAAGATCCGAATTTCAAACCGGGAACAGCGATTGTACATCGTGATGCTGATGTAGAATACAGCGTGCCTGAAGGAGTTTCCATTCTCATGTACCATATGATCGGGGACATGAAAAATAATTCCGCCGTCATGACGGAGGATAATTTACGTATACAGATGCAGTACCTGAAAGACCATGGATACCATCCCATTACGATGCAGGAATTATATGATTATGTGACAAAAGGGGAAAAACTTCCATCCAAACCGGTATGTATTACTTTTGATGACGGGTATCTGGACAGCTATACTATCGTGTACCCCATGATGAAAGAATTCGGTTATCCCTGGACTTTATTTCTTATTACTGATGATGTGGGTAAATCTTACAACCGTATGACCTGGGAACAGCTGAAGGAAATGGCAGACAGCGGGGCAGTAACCATTGCGAACCATACTTTGAGCCATCCCAAGCTGCATAACCTGCCTACGAGGGCAGAGAAGGAAAACGAAATTATCGGCGCGAATAAAGCCCTCAAGTATCATTTGGGAATTGATAATCTATGGTTTGCTTATCCGTATGGAGATTATGATGACGAAGTGATTGATATCTGCAAAAAGGCAGGAATCAAGCTGGCAGTAACTACCGATGCCGGACGTGTCCATGTGGGAAGTTACCCTTATGACCTGAAACGCGTATACATTGGGAATAATGTTTCTTTGGCGCGGTTCATGGAACGATTGACGAAAGATAACTATGCGCCTTTATAAAATCAGGAGAAATGATGAGTAAAATATTTCACAGCCTTATATTTCGGTTTATCATAGTTACGCTGGTTTTCTTTGCGGCTACTTCTCCGATCATTGTCCTTTTCGGACCGTTTGGAAATTTGAAGCGTGCCGTGGTAGGCGCTATCATGCGTTCCCGCCATCCCCAGTACATTACCTGGCTGTATAACCAGGAGGAATTAAATGAAATATTGGGTGTAGTCAAAACGACAGAACAGACGCAAGTTCTTTCCTTTAAACCGCGTACCGATTCCACGCTATCTTTGCAGAAGATTGAAACGACCCGTTTCGTAGGTTATCTTCTGGAAATTCCCAATCCGCAGCGGATACAGGTGGCAACGGCTGAAGATATTCAGGAAAAAGGGGATACGACGAGCCGCATTGCAAAGAAGAATAATGCGGTTGCTGCAATTAACGGCGGGGGATTTTATGATCCCAATGGTACGGGAACCGGCCGCCTGCCCTATGGGTTTATCATTCATGAAGGAAAGTATCTGCTCGGGCAGCAGGTAGATGATAAAGAACGGGTCGATTTTGTCGGCATGACACGTTCAGGGAACCTGATTGCCGGAAACTATAATAAAAAGGAGCTTCATGATTTGGGTGTGACAGAGGGATTGACCTTCGGCCCGCCACTTATCATGAACGGCAAAAAGGTTATCCGCAGCGGTGACGGCGGCTGGGGGATCAGTCCGCGTTCCGCGATCGGACAGAAAAAAGACGGAACCATGATGTTTCTTGTTATCGACGGCCGCCAGCCGGGGTACAGTATCGGAGCCACTTTGGTGGATGTGCAGAATATTATGTATGAAAAAGGCGCGTATATTGCGGCGAATCTGGACGGCGGTTCCAGTACGACCTTGTATTATAACGGCAATGTAGTGAATAAACCGGCGGATCTTCTTGGAGAGCGTATGATTCCAACGGCATTTATCGTGAAATAGGAGGGAACTGATGAATAAGAAATTTCTTACATTTGTTTCCTGCTGTGTCATCGGTACGGTACTGCAGGCGGGCGGGTACCTTTATCTTGATCAGGTACTCTTTGCGCCTTTGTCTTCTTCGGATTACGGTGTATCTGATGTAAAAGATAAAAATACGGAGGCTCTTGATAAGGCAGGACGGAAGATATTCAGCAAAATTACGGTGAAGGGGAAAGCCTATTATTCCCATGACTACCATTATATGGCTGATGTTACCGCTGATTCTGTGACGATTTATAATTCAGACAGTTTGAACACGCCGCAGAAAGTGGATCTGAAAGGACAGGGCGTATCTTTCTTTGAATGGATGCCTGACCGTAATCTGGCGCTTATGGCCATGTATCCCATTCATTGGAAGGGCGGACGCTGGGATGTGACTCTGGCAAGGTATAATCCGGAAGGAACGACCCATGAATCGGATGCGCCGATTAAGGATCTGCCGAGAAACGCCAAAATTGTGGATGTGGCATACTCGACTGCGACGAATGCGGTGTATATGAAAATGGAGGTGGGAAACGGACTGTATCGTATTTATCGTACTGATGCAAACTATGATACCCGCCGCATCTATGTGCAGACATCCCATATCGGTAAGATTGCCGTTTTTTATGATGAAGATAAATTCTTCTACGATGACAGCCAGCGGGGCATTATGTATCTTTTTGACGGGGATGACAGCGGCTGGCGCGTTATTTCTCCGCCCGGGCAGTTCCGGCTGGTTGGGCTTGGCGAAGATAAAACGATTTACGCCGTTAAAGTAAATTCGAAAGATGAAGTCATCGGTTACTATACGGGAAGACTGAAAGTGGGCTTTCATGAAGTGAAAGCATTGGAAACACCAGTAGAATTAAATTCCGTCACGGTCCATATGATTCGCGAAGCGGCTGCAGCAAATCCTGAACAGCCGGCAGAGAAGAAAAATTAAATCATTAAATTGTAATATAAAATCGGACAGTCACACAGAAAAGGCTTCGAAAATAAATTCGGGGCTTTTTTTACTTGGGAAAACCTGTGTTTTCTAATGCGCCTGCCTAATAAAACTGATATAATTAAAAAAACTGCTTTTGAAAAGAGGGATTATATGGAGAGGGTCTGTTCTGCAGACGACAGGATCATTGCGGCACTGGATGTAGATTCTTTTGAAAAGATGGAGTCCATCGTGGAGGAGCTGGGAGAACTCGTTTCGTTCTACAAGGTAGGAATGGAACTGTACTATGCAGAAGGAAGTAAAACCGTGGAATGGCTTCATGAAAAAGGGAAGCAGGTTTTTCTTGATTTAAAAATGTATGATATCCCGAACACCGTGGCCCATGGAATTTCTGCTGTGTCGGGGCTGGGGATCGACCTGATCACGATCCACGCAGGCGGCGGTCGGGACATGATGGAAGCCGCGGTGCAAGCTGCCGATGAAGCGGGACGGAATAACGGGAGACGTCCAAAAATTCTGGCGGTTACCGTGCTTACCAGTTTTGATGAAACTGTTTGGGAAGAGACGGGCGGATTATTGCCGATTGAGTCTCAAGTGTTCCGCCTGGCAAAACTGGCAAAAGAGTGCGGCGTCGACGGTGTGGTGGCATCGCCGGAAGAAGCGAAAGGAATACGGGAACTTTGCGGAAATGATTTTGAAATTGTCACGCCGGGAATCCGTCCGGCCCTTGCAGGTGCTGATGATCAGAAACGTATCGCCACGCCCGCTGTGGCGCTTAATAACGGTGCGACGCGGCTTGTGATCGGGCGGCCGATTACAAAAGCGGAAGATCCGAAAAAAGCCGTCCGTATGATTTTAGAAGAGATCAGGGAGAATAAAAAATGATGAAAAAAGACGCAGAATCTTTATTGAGAGAGACAAAAGCCATTCTGGAAGGGCATTTTCTTCTGACCAGCGGGCTGCACAGCCCCCTTTATGTAGAGAAGTTCAATGTACTGCAGCACCCTGAGTACACGGAAAAACTTTGTGAAATGATTGCGGACCGTTTCAAGAATCAGGAGGTGCAGACAGTCATCGGGCCGGCAACGGGCGGCATTATCCTGTCACAGGTGACAGCGAGGCTTTTGGGGACCCGTTCTATTTTTACGGAAAGAGAAAACGGAAAAATGACACTTCGCCGTGGCTTCCGTGTGGAACCGGGTGAAAAGGTTCTCATTGTGGAAGATATCGTGACTACCGGCGGCTCTATCCGTGAAGTGGTGGACGTGGTAAATGAAGCAAAAGGTGAAATTGCGGGCATCGGTCTTTTTGTAGATCGCTCCGGAGGAAAGGCGGATTACGGTGTGCCTGCCGATAAGGTATTTCCTCTTGTCCGTCTGACAGTGCCGGCTTACCGCCCGGAAGAATGTCCGCTTTGTAAAAAAGGAGTGCCAATTACGGAAAGAGGAAGTCATCATTTGAAGAAATAAAAAACAATAGTTTGTGAATGAACAGTGAAGAAGAAACGGTACAGTGATGTATCGTTTTTTATGCGGCAAACAAAATAGACCTCCATGGGGGTGGAGGTCTTCAGGAAAGAGGCAATGTCGTTTGATGGGAGGAACGGTATTGCCTCGGGGGTTAAGTAGAAAGTTCGCACATCAGGTCATGAACAGAAACAATATCCTTAATTTTGTAGGCATTGGCGCCGCAGAAGACAAGTGCGTTATCCACATCTCCTTTGACAGCCCTGATGAGTGCCATAGTAATGCAATATGGCGTTGTGCGGGGATCGCAGGTCTTAAGGCAGTGGAAGCAGTTTCTTACGTTTTCACGCTGTTTGCGGATCCGTTTTACAAAAGGGTTGAGAAGCGCCCGTCCCGGCATATGGACCGGGCTTTGGACGATTGTCACATCTTCCTTTTTCGCCTTGACGTACATTTGTTTAAATTCGTCCGCCGCATCACATTCTTTCGTGGCTACGAAACGTGTTGCCATCTGCACGCCGGAAAGACCGAGAGAAAGATAATGTCTGATATCTTCTTTATCAAAAACACCGCCGCCGAATACGACGGGGATTTTTTTATTGTACTTTTCTTCAAATTCGTGAACTACCGCGAGAATTTCCAGAATTTCTTTTTCATAGCCGTCGTTTTCATGAAGTTTTACTTCTTCACGGGTGTAGCCCAAATGGCCGCCCGCTTTCGGACCTTCGATGACAACCAGATCTGCTGTCGTGTGGTGGTGCCTGTCCCATAATTTCAACAGGACGCGGCACGCTTTGGGTGAACCGATAATGGGTGCTATTTTGGTGTTCGAACCTTCGACACATGCGGGGAGATCGGCGGGAAGACCTGCGCCGGAAAAGATAATGTCTGCTCCGTTTTCTACGGCACACTTGGCATAAACTTCATAGTTATATCCTTTTGTCATGATATTCACACCGATAATTCCATCAGGCGCTGTTTCACGCGCTTTTTTCAGATGGCGTGCAAGAGCCCTGTAGTTAGCGGCAATCGTGTTTGTTCTGAAATCAGGTTCATCGAAACCGGGCTGTGCCGCGGAAATGACACCGATGCCGCCTTCTTTTGCGACGGCTCCCGCAAGACCGGAAAGGCTGATGCCGATACCCATGCCGCCTTGGATGATGGGAATACGGGCTGTCAATTCGCCTATATGCAATGCCGGTAAAGACATAGCGCTTCTCCTTCTTGATTATAATACAAAATCACATAAACGTTTTATTTAATGAGCGTAAATTGAAATTATTTGATTGTAGTGTAGTCCAAAAGTATGGATAAGTCAATGGTTTTATGTCAAATAATTTATTCAAACAAAACTTGATTTATTTTTGATAATATGACAAAATAAATCTTCAGTAAAGGAAGACAGGGATAAGGGCATTTCATTGCGTTATGAAGTTAGCACCTGTTCATAAAAGAATTCTTTATTATATCCTTGGATTAAAAGATTCCTGTTACGGGAATAATAGAAAAGCATATTAATCAACAGGGGAGAAACGAGGATACTATATAATGGTTGCGGTGCTGTGATATAGTATTATCAGCAGGTGATAAATATGAACAGAAAACGTAAATGGGAGAAAGAAGAACGGCGGGAAGCGATCACTGATGTGATCCGGCAGAATCCGTGCCTTACCGATGAGGATCTGGCAAAGCGGTTTTCCGTCTCTGCTGCGACAATAAGGCTTGACCGGCAGATGCTGGGGATACCGCAGATGCGGAAACGGATTGAAAAAGCAGTTTCTGAACATCCGTCCGGATTTCATGAAGAACTCCAGATTCTGGATATGGAGAAAGGGAAAAAGGGACTCGCCCTGTTTCATACGACAGAGGAAATGACGAACAGAAGCGGTATGGTTTCCGCAGATCGCCTTTATGCCGCTGCGGCAGATTTTGCGCAGTCTTTGGCAGGACAGGTGTTCACGCCGGTGCAGGTGGGGAATATTAAGTATAAAGAACCTGTCGGCAGTGGTGAACAGCTTGTTCTTAAGGGGAAAATCGCTCTGATGAAAGTAAACAGGAAATATATTTATATCAGCTTCTTTAAAAGAGCGGCGGAAGTGTTCCGTGCCAAATTTATTATGGAAATATCAAAAACAGGCGGGGAGGCGCTTCATGGATAAAATAGCAGTAGATGCTATGGGGGGGGATTTCGCTCCTCTTGAAATAGTCAAAGGCGCTGTTTTGGCAGTGCGTGATTTTCATGTTCCTGTTGTCCTGGTCGGCGATAAGGAACAAATTGTGAAAGTATTGAAAGACAATCATGCCGATCAGGAACCGTTGATTGAAATCTGCCATGCATCACAGGTGATTGGGATGGGAGAACATCCGGGGATGGCATTTCGTAAGAAAAAAGACGCATCCGTGTCTGTGGGGGCAAAGCTTGTTAAGAACGGAGAGTGCGGTGCTCTTGTCGCTCCCGGTTCAACAGGCGCTGCTGTGACGGCAGGACTTTTAGGGATGGGACGTGTCGATGGGATTGAACGTCCTGCCATTTTAACTCCGATTCCGAATCGGAAAGACGGATATACATTTCTGATTGACTCCGGTGCCAGCGCGCAGCCGAAACCGGAGACACTTTTACAAAATGCTCTGATGGGATATGTTTATGCGAAAAAGGTGTGGCATATCGAAAATCCGCGGATCGGACTTCTGAATATCGGCGAAGAAAGTACAAAGGGCAGTCCTGTGGTGACGGAAGCTTATGAATGGCTGTCTAGACAGAAAGTGGTTCCTTTTGCAGGAAATGCGGAGGGACGTGATATCATGTCCGGTGAATTTGATGTCATTGTTACTGACGGTTTTACAGGAAATGTAGTACTAAAATTTGGAGAAGGAGCTGCCAGCCTGTTTTCCGCATTATTGAAAAAATCGGTGGAAAAAGGTGGTCTTCGGGCAAAGCTGGGGGCCTTTCTCCTGAAACCGGCATTGAAAAAATATCTTGTGAAGCGGCTGGATTATGCCGAATATGGCGGAGCGCCTTTGATGGGGATTAAAGGCGGGCTGATTATCTGCCACGGCGCGTCCCAAGCCCGGGCAATCAGGAATGCCATTCATATGGCAAAAGACCTCTGTGAAGCCCGTGTGGTTGATGTTATTGCAGAAGCGGTGGTGCAGATTGAAAAAGAAGCGGGCCGCTTGAAAGAAGACTGAGCTTTTGGGGGAATAATTATATGAGTGTATGCAGTTCGGCAGGAATTTTGGGAACCGGTCACTATGCGCCGGAAAGACTCCTGACAAATTTTGACCTTGAGAAGTTGGTAGATACTACGGATGAATGGATTCGTACCCGCACAGGTGTGGAAACCCGCCACCTGGCAGCCGCCTCTGAAAATACATCGGATTTGTGTGTAAAAGCCGGTTGTAAAGCTTTAGAAGCTGCCGGTCTTACTGCAGAGGATATAGATTTTGTGATGGTGGCCACAGCTTCACCGGATTACGTGGTACCGTCGACAGCCTGTCTTGTGCAGGATAAGATGGGAATGAAACGGGCGGGCGGCATGGATATTTCCGCAGGCTGCTCCGGTTATATTTATGCAGTCGCCACAGCAGCCGCGATGGTCAAAGCGGGACTTTATAAATATATTTTGGTGGTGGGCGCGGAAATATTGTCCCGCCTGGTTAATTGGCGGGATCGTTCCACCTGTATTCTCTTTGGTGACGGGGCCGGAGCAGCGGTCATCGGGGCGGCGGAAGAAGGATTCGGCCTTCTGGCATCAGATTTAGGTTCTGATGGGAGCATGGGAAGTATTTTAAATATCCCAGCCAGCGGTGTGGCTGAACCTGTGACGCACCGCGCCATTGATTCGAATCGTATTTACATACATATGGAAGGCCCCGAAGTGTTTAAAGCTGCTGTCCGCCATATGGAAAATACAACTATGGCAGCACTTGAAAAGGCGGGAGTTGATAAAGAGGAAATAGATATGTTCATTGCCCATCAGGCCAATAATCGTATTATCCAGTCTATTGCAAAAAAAGTGGGTATTCCCAAAGACCATATGTATGTGAATGTCGAAAGATATGGAAATACTTCGGCGGCATCCGTGGGGATTGCGCTTGATGAAGCGGTGCGGAGCGGAAAAATAAAACATGGCGATATCGTCGTGATTACAGGATTCGGTGCCGGTCTTACCTGGGGCTGTGATGTAATGCGTTGGATTTAATAGCCATAATTTAATAGTCATAATAGATAGTTTATGTAATGAGGTGAAACAATGAAAACAGCATTTTTTTTCCCGGGACAGGGATCCCAGAAAGTCGGAATGGTTCATGATTTGTACGAAAAGTATGATTCCGTGAAAAAGATCATTCGTGAAGCTGATGACACATTGGGCTTTTCCATTTCAAAAATGATGTTTGAAGGTCCGGATACGGAACTGATGAAAACAGAATTTACCCAGCCTGCTATTTTGACGGCCAGTGTATGCTGTTGGCAGGTATTGAAAGAAGAAGGCGTTACACCTGATGTGGCGGCAGGCCACAGCCTCGGTGAATATTCCGCCCTTGTGGCGGCAGGTTCAATCTCTTTTTCTGATGCGGTCCATACGGTCAATCTTCGCGGCAAGTTTATGCAGGAAGCGGTACCTCTTGGTGAAGGAAGCATGGCGGCTGTTATCGGCTTGGATCCGGATCGTATCGCTGAAGTCTGTGCGGGTGTTTCTACGGAAAGCCAGCCGGTGCAGGCGGTTAATTTTAATTGTCCGGGACAGACGGTTATCGCCGGGGCTGCCGGAGCGGTGGAAAAGGCTTGTGCTGCTTTGAAAGAAGCCGGCGCAAAGAGGGCGATCATGTTGAATGTAAGCGCGCCTTTCCATTCTTCGCTTATGGAACCGGCGGCGCAGAAGCTGAAAAAGGTGCTTGATAAGATTGAGATAAAAGATGCGGAAATTCCTGTTATCGCTAATGTAAATGCACTGGCAGAAACAAAAGCGGCAGATATCCGTACGCATTTGGTGGAGCAGGC
>OJRX01000632.1_pt1 | contig 43310 bp, 37 predicted proteins | sample 1599301 | NCBI WGS metagenome assembly OJRX01 (sample SAMN04168656, study PRJEB22393) | human gut metagenome | biome: human gut microbiome; feature: stool | host: Homo sapiens | collected 2014-03-17 | reverse complement strand
GGGAATTATTCTTGCCGGCGGTAACAACAAAAAAATGAGAGAGCTGTCCAATAAAAGAGCCGTTGCAGCTATGCCGGTCGCAGGCAGCTTCCGCAGCATCGATTTTGCGCTGTCAAGCATGGCAAACTCTCATATTCAGAAGGTGGCTGTCCTGACACAGTACAACGCCAGATCCTTAAATGAACATTTGAGCTCTTCCAAATGGTGGGATTTCGGAAGAAAACATGGCGGTCTGTTTGTATTTTCTCCAACCGTTACATCAGATAACAGCTGGTGGTACCGTGGAACGGCAGACGCGATCAGTCAGAACCTGAGCTGGCTGAAAAACAGCCATGAACCGTACGTAGTCATCGCATCGGGAGATGGCGTATACAAACTGGATTTCAATAAGGTACTGGAATACCATATTGCAAAACGTGCGGATGTTACCGTGGTATGCACGGATTCAAAGGAAGCAGATACCAGCCGCTTCGGCGTCCTGAAGATGAATGAGGACTGCCGCATCGAGGAGTTCGAGGAAAAACCGATGGTTTCGAGCTCCAACGTGATCTCTACCGGTATCTATGTCATCCGCCGTCGCCAGCTGATCGAAATGATTGAGCGCAGTGCGCAGGAAGACCGCTACGACTTTGTAAAAGATATCTTAATCCGTTACAAAAACCTGAAACGGATTTACGGCTACAAGATCAATACCTACTGGAGCAACATTGCTACCGTAGATTCCTATTACAGAACCAACATGGATTTCCTGAAACCGGAGGTAAGAGATTACTTCTTCGGTCAGTATCCGGGCATCTACTCCAAGATCGACGATCTTCCGCCGGCAAAATACAATCCGGGCTGTGTAGTGAAAAATTCTCTTGTATCCAGCGGCTGTATCATCAACGGACAAGTTGAGAACTCTGTTTTGTTCAAGAAGGTATATGTTGGAAACAACTGTGTGATTAAAAATTCTATCATCTTAAATGATGTATATCTCGGAGACAACACTCACATTGAAAACTGTATTGTGGAGAGCAGGGATACCATCCGCGCAAATTCCTACCACTGTGGGGAGGACGGTATCAAAATTGTTGTCGAGAAAAACGAAAGATACGCCATCTGATTATGGGGTGAAAGGGGCATAAAAGTTTATGAACATTACAGACGTAAGAGTACGCAAGGTGACAAAAGAGGGAAAAATGAAGGCGGTTGTGTCTATCACAATCGATGACGAATTTGTCGTACATGATATCAAGGTAATCGAAGGAGAAAAAGGACTGTTCATCGCAATGCCGAGCCGTAAGGCTACGGACGGGGAGTACCGCGATATCGCACATCCGATCAACTCTGGAACCAGGGAAAAAATCCAGACTATTATCCTGAAACAGTACGAACAGGCGATGGCAGAAGCGGAAGCAGAGGAAGCTGCTGCAGAGGCCTGAGCAAAAAGGAAGAAAGAATGCCCCCGGGCGGAAAACGGAAGTGGTTACGTTTTCCGCCCGGGGGCGTTTTTGTCAGTAAAAACAAAGATGACGATATACAAAAGTATATCGCCATCTTTTTATGAGGGGGGAGATAGTGAGTAGTTTATCAACTATCCGAGATTTATTATAAAAGGAATATGTGAGCAAAGTGTGTCCAAATTCTAAAAGAAATGGAAAAAATATAAAGAAAAGAAGAAAAATTGTGGGAAGAGGTATGGACAGAAGAGAGAAGAGAGCGTAAAGTGAGAGAAAAATGTATCTTCGGAGTCTTTTTTTGTGCCTGTATTTGCGTGAGCTGAAAAATTCCGGGAGTACATCATAAAAAGAGGAGGAAACAGGATGAGACAGAAGAGAATCAGCGATTACGGATATCGGATCGGACATCATGAAAGCGGACCGCGAAACAAAATTACGGATGTGCCCGGTGTGCGGGTAGGCCATGCGACGGTGGAAAGTGGAAATCAGCATACCGGAGTGACGGTGATTGTGCCGGGAGAGGGCAATCCGTTTCTGAAAAAGTACCTGGCGTCTGCCTACGTGCATAACGGTTTTGGGAAAACGTGCGGTCTTGTGCAGGTACAGGAGCTCGGAACTCTTGAAACGCCCATTGCCCTGACCAATACACTGAATGTCGGAAAAGTGGCGGATGCCATGATTTCATGGATGATACAGCAGACCAAAAAAGAAGGGGAAGATGTTTTTTCCATCAATCCGGTTGTCGGAGAATGTAATGATTCGAGAATCAATGAGATTTGTAACCGGGTAGTGGGGGAAAAAGAGCTGTATCAGGCACTGGAGCAGGCGGATACAGACTTTGCGGAAGGTGATATCGGTGCCGGAACAGGAACTATCTGCTATGGGCTGAAAGGGGGAATCGGATCGGCATCCCGCACGCTGGTGCTTGACGGAAAAACATATACCATTGGTGTTCTGGTACAGTCAAATTTCGGGGCAACCAGAGATTTGAAAATCAGTGGAAAACCGGCAGGAGAGAAGATTCTGGAGCGGATCCGGAAGGAAGAATGCGGAAGCAGCGCCGAAGACCGGGGATCTATTATGACGGTTCTGGCAACAGATCTTCCGGTATCGGAGCGGCAGCTGTACCGGATTATCCGCCGCTGCGGAGTCGGAATCGCCAGAACGGGAGCTTATACCGGCCACGGAAGCGGTGAAATCATGATCGGATTTACAACGGCAAACCGCGTGGATACAAAGAGTACATGTGAAGTGGAAGCGTGCGCCCGGATAAAAGAAGAAAAAATTAACGAGGCATTTGAAGCTGCGGCAGAGGCTGCGGAAGAAGCAATCCTGAACTCTATGGTAACCGCAAAGGAAAAAAGAGGCCTGGACGGAGCCAGATACCGCAGCCTTGCCGAGTTTCTGGAAAAACCGGGATTTCTGGAATAAATCATTTTTCCAGAACCATACGCCCCAGCTCAGAGATTTCGCATCCGCCCTTTGTGCGGTGCACGATGAGATAACCGGCGGAAGAAAGCTCTCCGAGCACGGTGCGCAGAGCCGCTTCGGAGACAAAGGTTTCTCCGTCGGCCAGTCCGTTTTTGATGGCCAGGCGGCCTGCTTTCGGATGCGTCGATACGAAAGAGAGAACCTGATATTGAAGATCGGTGAGGGAAACATCAGCTATCTGGCGGGAGCGGAGGTACGTCGGCAGGTCGGAAAGCTGCAGCTTATGACTGTTGTACCGGGTAAACAGGCTGCAGGACAGATTGTACAGCTCATGAATATTTCCGGGGTACGCATACTCCTTCAAAAAGCGCAGAAGCCCTTCCGAAAAGATCCGGTCGCAGGTCATATCGGAATTGTGGAAAAACTGAAGCAGAAAGTAATTGAGAAGATCGGGAATATCTTCCCTGCGTCTGCGGAGCGGGACTGTCTGAAGCTCTGAAGCACTTAAAAGGTGAAAAAGTTCCCGCAGGAAGGTTCCTTTTTCTACTTTTTTGTAAAGGTTATCATCCGCAATAGCAATGATCCGCACATCGAAACGGCGGGTTTCCGGTGCGGAAAAGAAGTTACCATGAACATTGGTAAGAACATTGACCAGCAGATCCTGAATGGCAAGCGGAAAACGGTCCACCTGGGAAAGAACGAGTGTGCCATGGTTGGTTTCGGCAAGAAGCCGGAGCAGGAAGGCTTCGGTCAGATCATTTCCGGGAGAATGAAGAACGGAAAACGGATAATGGTGGCGGCGCGAAAAATTGTGGATCGCACGTGCGAGCGTCCGGCGCTGTGTACCGCTTTCCCCCTGGATCAGAATCGGAAAATCAAAAAGTGCAAGATGTCTGGCCTGCGTCATCAGATTCTGGACGGAATCTGCGTGGGAAAGGGAAAGAGAAAATGTACGGGAGGAAGCAAAAAAAGTGCTTTCTTCCGTTTTTTCGTCTTTCGATACCGACATTTCCGTGGATCTGCCATCGGGAAGAAACGCAAGAAAAACAGGTTCTGTATCCGGAAAAACCATAGAGAGAACGCTTAACGTGATCTGTGTTTTCTGATCCGAAAGGAGAATGGTCCAGTCACCGTTGCGGTCGAAAGCAGTGTCCGCGTAGGCAGACGGAAGACATTCCGAAAAAGGCTGTCCTTCAAAGTTGGAGGAGGGAAGCGAGAAGGCATGTGCAAATTTAGCGTTCATGAACTGAATGCGGCCATCCGCACCAAACAGACAGATGCCAATGGGAAGAGAGAACAGGATAACCTGCATGAGCTGTTCGGTCTGTACATAATTTGTATAGTAAGTTTCTGAGGTCTTGACGGTGTGAAGAATCTGATTGACATAATTGCGCGATACACGGTTTACGGTCTGCAGAGGAATGTTGAAATATTCGCAGAGCTGTAAAATAGTGGAAATATCGATGATGCGGTTGCCGATATCCAGCACATTCGGAATGCGGGAAGGAACAAGCTGCGGCTCGCCGGCGGTGATGGCAAACTGAATGTCAGACTCGGTATCCTTGCATCCGGGATAAAACGGAACAAAGTCATATTGTGTGATGCCGCATTCCTCAAACTGGGAAATGATAGCGAGCGTGGAATATTTATCATCGTTTACCAGATAGACACGTTCGTGCGGCGGAATCTGAATGATTTTATCCAGGAACATATGGTTGAAAACGCGGTCGCAGGGGAGCTGCAAAATGGAGGAGTCAAGGGTAAGCGGAAAGGTTTCCATGGCGCGGGCGGTTGGAAAAAGGACGCACTGGTATCCCCGGAAGAGAGAGGGGTCTGTGGCCTGCTCTCTCAAAAGGGTATTGAAGGTGAGATATTCACCGAGCACGGAGTGAAGATAAGACTGAAATTCGGAAAGCATTCGTTTCCGGGAAGAAATGATCAATACGTTGCCAAGCTTTTGTTTTCTGTTCATAAAGGGACCTCTTTTCCTGCTAAAAAGTGGTAATGGGTTAAAAATTAGGATAATTATATCATTTTTGACGAAAATAAACAACCTAAATGCAAAAAGACAAAAAAGAAAAGAAAAAATCAGGAAGAATGCTTTGACATAGTGACGCATTACATCTATAATACCGATTAAGCAAAGGGGCTGTAAAAAAAAGGTAAGGCATCTTTGCTCTTTTTTATATCATGGTTCTGTTATCTGTGAAAAGAAAGAACAAAGAAAACAGCAACACTTGCAGAAAAGGAGGAGACAACAATGAAAAAAAGACATGTAATGCGTGCTCTGGTTGCAGCAGCAACGGCACTGGCACTGACAGCATGTGGATCGACAGGTTCTTCTGACACAAGTAAGAGCACATCAACAGCATCCGCTGCATCGACCTCATCCGGTTCAGAAGCAGGTACGGAGAATACCATCACGATTCCGGCAGGCGAGTCGGTATCCCAGGATTCTGATGTTACGGCAATGGTAGCTGTAGACTTTACCACCATGGATCCGATGGATACTTCCGATACACTTTCCGGTGGTGTACAGCGAATGATGATGGACGGTTTGTTTGGATTTGATGAGAATATGCAGATCATTCCGATGCTGGCAACCAGCTATGAAGCAAATGATGAAGCAACCGAGTATACGATTCATCTTCGTGAGGGCGTAAGCTTTACCGATGGAACTCCGTGGAATGCAGATGCCCTGATTGCAAACGTAAATAAATGGGCAGACAAGAGCCTTGGACTGAAACGTACTACATTCCTCTGCAATGTTCTGGATCATGCAGAGAAGATAGATGATTATACCGTTAAAATTTATTTATCACAGTCATTCGGTGCTTTCATCAGCAACCTGGCACATCCGGCTACGCTGATCATGAGCCCGAAACAGATTGAAGCAGGAGAAGATGCCTGTGCACAGGCACCGGTAGGAACCGGACAGTACAAATTTGTTGAGTGGGTTGCCGGTGACCATATGAAAGTAGAACTGAACAAAGACTGGTGGGGATATGACGCAGACGTCTGCGGCGGAACTGCTCTGGCAGATGCAGATGCAGGATTTAAGAGCATCACATTCAAACCGGTTGCAGAAAGTGCTACCCGTGTATCTGCAATTCAGGCAGGTGACGCACAGATTATGTGGTCTGTACCGACAGAAAGTGTTGACACCTTAAAAGGTGACAGCAACGTATCCGTTGGAATGGGCGACAGCATCGCCGTATGGTACTTCTTCATGAATACACAGAAAGCACCGTTCAACGATGTGAAGGTTCGTGAGGCAATGGCTTATGCAATCAACAAAGAGGCATATATCCAGGTCGTTATGAACGGTTACGGTTCTGTGGCAACTTCTATGGTAGGAGAAGAAGTACAGCACTACAAAGGAAATGATCCGTATTCCTACGATCCGGAAAAAGCAAAAGAGCTGTTAAAGGAAGCAGGATATCCGGATGGATTTACCACAACACTGATGTACAGCAACACGACAGCAAATCAGAAAAAAGCAGAGTTCTACAAACAGCAGCTTTCTGAGGTTGGTATTGATCTGGAATTGAACGGAATGGAAAATGCCGTTCTGAATGAAAAGGTTCAGGGAGCTGACTGCGCAGGAGCAGATGCCGAGGTTGACTGCTACTTAAGCGGATGGTCTACTTCCACCGGTGATGCTGACTGGGGACTTCGCCCGATGCTGGCAACCGAATCTGAACCGCCGATGAGCTACAACATCAGCTACTATGAGAATGAAAAAGTAGATCAGCTTCTCAAAGATGGTCTTGCAACAGCAGATGAAGACAGACGTGGTGAGATCTATGCAGAAGTACAGGATACTGTATGGAAGGATCTTCCGCTGCTCTGCATCGCAAGCGATAAAAACATCTGGGCAACCAGCAACAACATTACCGGAGTATATCTGTTAGGCGATGGAAGCATCGGCATGAGAAATGCCAGAATGGCAGCCGAATAACGGCAGACTGAAATAAGGATATGAAAAAGACCCCGGCGTCCTTCCATCAAAAGAGGGCGCCGGTTTCTTACAAACAGGAAAGCAGGCAGTGATCCGTGGGATTGTACCTGTAGGATAAGCATGAAAGTAGGAGATACAATATGCCAAAATATATACTGAAGCGTATTGTGGGTACGATCCCCACACTGATTATTGTTGTTACATTTGTATTTTTCTTTGTCCGCCTGATTCCGGGAGATCCGGCGAGACTCGTTGCAGGAGAGCAGGCAACACAGGATGACGTAGAGGCAGTAAGAGAAGAGCTTGGCCTCAATAAATCCATTCCGACACAGTATGTTACCTACGTGACAGGACTTTTAAAAGGAAATCTCGGAACCTCCCTTCGAACAAAGCAGCCGGTTACAAAGGAAATTGCGGGAAGATTCGGAAATACCGTCCGTCTGGCATTTGTCACATTGCTGTGGAGCTCGGTTGTTGGTGTGCTCTTTGGTGTGTGGTCCGGAACACACCGGGGAAAATGGCAGGATTATACCGGAATGACGATTGCGGTCTCGGGTATTTCACTCCCCTCGTTCTGGATCGGCTTTCTGCTGATTATGCTGTTTGCGGTAAAACTGCGAATTCTGCCGACAACAAGCGGAACAAGCCTGAAAAGTCTGATTATGCCGTCGATCACGCTCGGCGTCGGAATTGCAGCCGTGATCGCACGATTTACAAGATCCTCCATTATTGAGGTTTTAAAAGAAGATTACGTCAGAACAGCAAGAGCAAAAGGAATCAAAGAAAAGGTTGTGATCTGGAAGCATGTTTTCCGCAACTCCATGATCTCCGTCGTGACGGTTGTGGGTCTGCAGTTCGGCTTTCTGCTGGGAGGTTCTGTTGTCACAGAAACGGTATTTGCCTATCCTGGCCTTGGCTCCCTTCTGATTGAATCGGTCAATTACAGAGATTATCCGGCAATCCAGTCCCTGATTCTGATCTTTTCGCTGCAGTTTATCGTCATCAACCTGATTGTCGATATCCTCTATGCGGTTCTGAATCCGGAAATTAAACTTCAGTAGGAGATGAGTGGAATGAAAGAAAAGAAAAAAGTACAGACCGAGAACCAGGAGAGAATTAAAACTCCGTTTTCTGAGATGGTTCGAAAATTTAAAAAACAGAAAAATGCAGTAGTTGCGCTTTGTTTTATCATTTTTCTCATTTTCCTTGCGTTTTTCGGAAGCAAAATTGTGCCGTACGGAATCAATGAGTATGATTATAATGCGATTCTGCAGGGACCAAGTATGAAGCACCTGTTTGGAACGGATGAGTTTGGACGGGATCTGTTTTCCCGTATCGTCTGTGGAACCCGGATTTCACTTGCAGTCGGATTCGGCGCTGTTACGGTCGGTGCAGTCTGTGGTACCATTCTCGGACTTCTGGCCGGATATTACGGCGGATGGATTGATTCTATTATTATGAGAATCTGCGATGTCCTGTTCGCTTTTCCGGGACTGATTCTTGCAATCGCCATCGTGGCAATCCTCGGAAGCGGCATGACAAACGTTGTGATTGCGGTCGCTGTCTTTTCTACACCGACCTTCGCACGGCTTGTCCGAAGCAAAACGCTGACCCTGAAAAATTCCGTTTTTGTCCTGGCGGCACGGAACATCGGTGTTTCCGATGCGAGAATTCTGTTTCACCATATTCTACCGGGAGCCATTCCGGACATCATTGTACAGTATTCCATGTCATTTGGATCTTCCATTCTGACGGCATCGAGCCTTTCCTTCCTGGGAATGGGAGCACAGCCGCCGACACCGGAATGGGGACTGCTTCTTTCCAACGGAAGAAACTATATGACGAGCGCAATGTATGTGACGATTTTCCCGGGTCTTGCGATTTTCCTTACCGTACTGAGCTTTAATCTGTTAGGCGACGGACTTCGCGATGCACTCGATCCGAAACTTTCTGATTGATAAGGAGGAGCAGAAGTGGCTACTGATAACGTACTTGAGATAAAAAATTTACATACGTATTTCTATACCGATGGCGGTGTGATCAAAGCAGTAGACGGTGTCGATGTGGAGCTTCGACGCGGCGCAACGCTTGGCATCGTAGGCGAGTCGGGAAGTGGAAAGAGCGTGACATCCCTCTCTGTGATGGGATTACTGGCCGGAACGAAAGGAAAAATTGCTGACGGCGAAATCCTGCTGGATGGCGATGACATTGTAAAGCTGACGAAGGAACAGCAGAGAAAGCTGCGCGGAAGCAAAATTTCCATGATTTTCCAGGAACCGATGACCAGTCTGAACCCGGTCATGAAGATTGGAGACCAGGTGGCAGAATGCGTTCTGCAGCACGAAAAAATATCAAAAAAAGAGGCACTGAAAAAGGCAGAGGACATGCTCCGGAAAACGGGTGTTCCGCGTGTGGAGCATATGATGAAGGAGTATCCGTTCCAGCTTTCCGGCGGCCAGAGACAGAGGGTCATGATTGCCATGGCACTTGTATGCAAGCCGGAAATCCTGATTGCGGATGAGCCGACGACTGCACTGGATGTAACGATTCAGGCACAGATTCTGGATCTGATGAATCAGCTGAAAAAAGAGACAGGTACATCCATCCTGTTTATTACACATGATCTTGGTGTTGTCGCAGAGGTCTGCGATGATGTTGCCGTTATGTACTGCGGCCGCGTGGTAGAGCGCGGAGATGTAAAAACAATTTTCGCCAATCCGTCCCACCCGTATACGAAGGGACTGCTGGGATCGATTCCGAGACTGGGAGACGCCGGAAAAGAACTGAAGTCGATTCCGGGTAACGTTCCAAACCCGAAATATATGCCGAAAGGCTGCAAATTTGAGCCGCGATGTCCATACGCTTCGAAAAAATGCCGCGAGGAAGAACCGGGATTTTTCCAGATCGAGGAAGGCCATATCAGCAGATGCTGGCTCTGCGAAAGCGGACAGCTCAAAACAGATCACGTAGAGAAGGCAGGTGACTAGGATGTCGGATACATTACTTAGAGTAGAGGATTTGAAAATTTATTATCCGGTTGCCGGAAGCGGATTTGGGAAAAAGGAATTCGTCAAAGCGGTAGACGGAGTTACCTTTGAGGTGAAAAAAGGCGAGGTATTCGGAATTGTAGGCGAGTCCGGCTGCGGAAAATCCACACTGGGAAGAGGGGTCTGCAAACTGGAAAATCTGACATCGGGCCATGTGTATCTGGATGGAGAAGATATTACAGAGTACAATGACCGGAGAATGCGTTCCATCCGGAAAAAGGTACAGATGGTTTTTCAGGATCCGTATGCGTCCCTGAATCCACGGATGTCCGTTTTTGACATCATTGCAGAGCCGCTGCTGGTGCATCATCTGTATCAGGATAAAGCGGATCTGGAAAAGAAAGTGCTGGATCTTTTGCACCGGGTAGGACTGGATGACTACCATGCAAACCGTTATCCACATGAATTTTCCGGCGGTCAGCGTCAGAGAATCGGAATTGCCCGTGCACTTGCGGTAGAACCGTCTCTGATCATCGCAGATGAACCGGTTTCGGCACTGGATGTGTCTATTCAGGCGCAGGTTCTGAATCTTTTAAATGAACTGAAGCATGACCTGGATCTGACCTATATTTTTGTTGCACATGACCTGAGCGTTGTGGAATACATCAGTGACCGTGTCGGCGTTATGTATCTCGGCAATTTCGTGGAGGTCGGAGAAAAAGAGAAAATTTACAGCAATCCGATGCATCCGTATACGCAGGCACTGCTTTCCGCAGTTCCGGTTCCGGATCCGACGGCAAAAAGAGAAAGAATTCTGCTTGAGGGAAGCATCCCATCCGCCCACAAGCCGCCGACAGGCTGCAAATTCCATACCAGATGTCCAAAATGCATGGAATGCTGCAAAACACAGGCACCGGAGCGGTATGAAGTGGATGACGGACATTACGTATATTGTCATCTTTATGATAAAGAAAGAAGGGAACAGCAGAAATGAAGCTTTTTATCAGTGCAGATATCGAGGGCTGTGCCGGAGTGGCACTGACCGATGAAACACATAAGAAGGAAAGCGTATACCAGAGATTTGCAGAGGAGATGACCGAAGAGGTCGTTGCGGCATGCGAAGCAGCACATGAAGCGGGTGCGGATGAGATTGTCGTAAAGGACGGTCACGGAGATGCATCCAACATTGACCCGCTGAAAATGCCGGAGTATGTCACCTTGATCCGGGGAAAGAGTGGTCATCCGTATAATATGATGTATGGTATCGACGACAGCTATGACGGTGTACTGTATCTTGGATACCATGCACCGGCAGGAGATCCGAATTTTTCGATCAGCCACACATCGACAGGAAACAGCCTGTATATTCATCTGAATGGAAAAGTGATGAGTGAGTGCATGCTGAACAGCTATACAGCAGCATCACATCACGTACCGGTGCTGTTTCTTTCCGGAGATGAAGAGATCTGCCGTCAGGCCAAAGAACTGATTCCGGGCATTATGACAGTGGAAACGAAGCATGGTGTCGGTGCGGCAACGTGGTGCAAGGCGAAAGGAAAAGTGATATCCGAAATCCGGGAAGGGGTAAAAAAGGCAGTTGCCGGACAGAAAAAAGAGTGTCAGGTGGCTCTTCCGGAGCACTTTACATATGAGGTAACCTATAAAGACTGGAAAAAAGCGTACACGATGTCGTTTTATCCGGGAATGCAGAAGGTAGATACCTTCACAAATAAGCTGGAGACAGATCGCTGGATGGATATTGTCACAGCACACTGCTTTGTTGTATATTAAGAATATAAATCTGATAGAAACCCAAAGAAAAGAGGATAAAACAATGGATATAGAAATGTTTGGTAAGCTTTCCGATGCATTTGGACCAAGTGGATTTGAGGAGGATGTCATCCGTACCATAGCGGATTACTGCAAAGAATTTGATGTAGAAAATGACGCAATGAATAACCTGTATGTGCGGATGCCGGGAACAAAGCAGGATTCCCGTCCGGTCATCCAGCTGGATGCCCATCTGGACGCATGCGGTTTCATGGTACAGAATATCCAGGACAACGGATGCCTTGGCATTATCATGCTTGGCGGCTTTCATCTGACCAGTCTTCCGGCACATGCGGTATGGATCCGCACCAGATCCGGAAAGATGGTACATGGTATTATCTGTGCGAAACCGGTTCATTTCATGACAACAGCAGAACGCAACAGCCAGACTCTGGAAATTGAAAAAATGTATGTGGATGTCGGAGCGACCAGCCGCGAGGAGGTTGAAAACGTTTTCGGAATCCATATCGGTGATCCGATGATGCCGGATGTAACCTTTGAATACGATGCAGAGCATGAGATCTGCTTCGGAAAAGCATTTGACAACCGGGCCGGCTGCGCATGCATCGTAGATACGATGAAACAGCTGGAAAAGGAGCAGGCTTCTCTTGCGGTTAATGTTGTCGGCGCCTTTGCAGCGCAGGAAGAGGTCGGAACCCGCGGTGCTGTGGTAACAAGTCAGATTGTAAAACCGGACCTTGCCATTGTATTTGAGGGATCTCCTTCCGATGACTTTTTCATCAGCGCAGGACAGGCACAGGGCTGCATGAAGAAGGGTGTTCAGATTCGTATCCTGGACAACAGCTATATTTCCAATACGCAGTTTATTTCACTGGCCGAGGAAGTAGCAGAAAAATGCGGAATTAAATACCAGGAGAGCGTAAGAAGAGGCGGAAGCACAAACGCAGCAAAAATCAGCGTGACAGGAAAAGCAGTTCCGTGTCTGGTGCTTGGTGTTCCATCCCGCTATGCGCACAGCCATTACAATTTCTGCGCAAAAGAAGACCTGGAGGCAGCAAGCGCAATGGCAGCCAATGTCATTCGTGCTTTAGATGAGGAAAAGATCCGTCATATCTGCCATCAGGATGTACTGTAAAATATTCGATAACGAAAGAAAAAGCATGCCGGAAGCGGGTTCACAGGAAAGGTGAAGCCGTTTTCGGCATATCTGGTAAAAAAGGAGAGTTTACAAGTGAGAAAACCGATCATTGGAATCTTGGGAAATACGTATAAAACACAGCCGGGACTTTTTTCAAGTGCGGAGAGAATGTATGTCAACAGCGATTATATCGAATCAGTTCTGAACAACGGCGGAATTCCGATGGCAATTCCGGCAGTTGCCATGAAAGCGGATCCGGAAGGCATACTTGCTGTGTGCGACGGAATTCTGGTTCCCGGCGGAGAGGACTTAAATCCGTGGTATTATGGAGAAGAGCCAAAACCGCAGATCCAGACCATTCGCCCGGAGATCGACGAGGCATGGTTCGCACTTGGACGGGCAGCAAAAGAGATGGGAATGCCCATGCTTGGCATCTGCAAGGGAATTCAGTTTTTAAATGTCCTGTGCGGCGGTGATCTGTACCAGGATATCTATACACAGAAGGAAACCACAATTCTGCATCTGCAGTCCCTGGAGCGGTCTTATCTGCATCACCATGTGGAAATTAAAGAGGGAACCCATCTGGCAGAAATCCTCGGGGCGGGAACCCATGCGGTAAACTCCATGCATCATCAGGCAGTGCGTACGCCGGGAGAGGACATCGTGGTTTCAGCAACGGCGCCGGATGGAACCATCGAGGCGATAGAAAGCCGCAACGGACAGATTGTGGCCGTACAGTGGCATCCGGAAGGGCTGATCCACTCAGCGCCGGAGATGAACCGCCTTTTTGCGGATCTGGTAGAAAGAAGCAGCAGATACAGAGAGAAAAGGTAACGATTTGGAGCTATGTAAAAGGAAAGAAAAACCGGGATGGGACTTTTGAACCGTTACGAAAAAATAAGAATGGATAAAGATGCGATTCCAAAAGCAGAGAGCAGGAATCGTTCGGGAGGCAAAAAAAAGAATGAACAGAACAATAAGAGTATCGGCGGCAGGTGATATTCTGATTATGAAACGGCTTCTGCCGGGATATCAGGATGTTTTGCCGATTCGCGAATTTCTGATGCAGGGAGAGGTTCGGATGGCGAATCTGGAAACGACGATATCGGACGGCAGCTGTTACGCATCGGCGTATTCCGGCGGAACATGGCTGACGGCAGATGCGAAGTGTCTGGAAGATACCCTGCGTTACGGTTTTAATTTTCTTGGGATTTCGAATAATCATACGATGGATTATTCCTATGAAGGACTTGCATCTACGATCAGCGAACTGAAAAAAAAGGATGTGGCATATGCCGGAGCAGGCAAAAATCTTTACGAAGCATCGCGTCCTGCCATTCTGGACACAACAGCGGGACAGATTGCGGTGATTGATATCTGTTCTACGTTTGAGAATGCAGCCAGGGCGGGAAGCCAGACGGAACGGCAGCCGGGCCGGCCGGGCTTAAATCCGCTGCGTTTTTCGGAAAAATATACCATTACGGAAAAACATGCGCAGGATCTTGCAAAGATTGCAGAGGTGACCGGAATCAACGGACTGCGGGATCTGCACCGGCAGGAGGGATTTATAGCTCCGCTTCCCGAGGGTGTCATGGAATTTGGCGGGAAAATGTTTGAAATCAGCAAGGACGGAACAGAGGGAAGAAGCTCCAGCCCGAATCCGATCGATGTGAAACGCACCGTCGATGCAATCCGGGAAGCGAAGATGACATGTGAGGCAGTCCTGGTTATGGTACATTCACATGAAATCCGTAAGGACAATGACGAGGAAGCGGATTATTTTCTGGAGAAATTTGCACACGCCTGTATCGATGCGGGCGCCAGCGCGGTGATCGGGGGCGGAACGCATCAGCTGAAGGGAATCGAACTGTATCATGACTGTCCAATTTTCTATTGCCTCGGAAATTTTATTTTTGAAAATCAGTATGTACGCCTTCTGCCTGCGGACTACATGGAAAAATATGGTCTGAATATTCACACGGCAGCATCCATCGGAATCGCCAGGCGGCAGGAGCAGTCCTCACATTCCCTCTACGAAATTCCGGAGGTCTATCGGAGTGTGCTGCCGTATTTCGAGATCTGTCAGGGGAAATGCACACATCTGGAGTTTCTGCCGGTCGAGCTTGGTATGGACAGGGAAAACGCAGAAAAAAATATTCCGTACGTGGCAGACGAAAAAACGGCAGAAAAAATTGCAGAATATATCACCCGTGTGAGCAGGAGATATGGAACAGAATGGGAATACAAAGAAGGAAGGATTGTACTTCATGCGTAAAAAATGGGAAATAGAAGAAGAATACCGAAACTTTTGCCGGAACAACAAAGAACTTGCGCTGCAGACGCTGCGGGAGCTGACAATGACCCCGACGGAAACGGGAAAAGAGGATCAGAGAATCGCATATTGCATGGAATGGATGAAACAGCAGGGCATGGAGTCGGTTCATACGGATGAGCTTGGAAATGTAATCTGGGAGTATCGGCCGGAACAGGAAAAGAAGGTTCTGTATACGGCGCATCTGGATACCGTGTTTTCGCTGGAGGAGCCGCTGGAGATCAAAGAAGACGGAATGATCTGGCGTTGTCCCGGCATCACGGACGATACCGTGAATGTCGTGATGCTTCTGATGGCGGCAAAATACGTTCATGAGACAGAGCCGGAGCTTCCATGCGGTCTGATTTTTGCAGCGGATCTTGGAGAAGAAGGGCTTGGCAATCTGTGCGGAGTTCGCGCGCTTGTCGACCATTATGAAAAAAATCTGTGCGGAATGGCAGCCTTTGATCTGTATCGGGATAAAATGTATCCCATCTGCATCGGGTCTGTCCGGTATCGGATTTCGGCAAAAACAAAGGGCGGTCATTCCTTCCTGAATTTCGGAAGAAAAAATGCTATTGCAGAGCTTGCGGGCCTGATCGGAGAGCTTTACCGTTTTCAGACAGATGCAGCATCTCATACAACATACAATGTAGGAAAAATAGAGGGAGGAACCTCTGTTAATACGATTGCGCAGGATGCCTCCATGCTGTTTGAATTCCGTTCGGAGGATTACCGGAGTCTGGAAGCCTGCGAAACATATCTGGAGCAGACCATAGCAGCACGCCAGAGTGAGGAGGTACAGTATTCCTGTGAGCTTGTCGGAAAGCGGCCGTGCGCAAGAGAAACCGATCCTGTCCAGATGGCACGTATGACGCGGTGTGCACAGAAAACGCTGAAGGCAGCCGACGGGGAAGAGCCGGTATGCTCTGAGGCATCCACAGACTGTAATATCCCATTGTCGCGGCATATTCCTGCCATCTGTGTCGGTTTCTGCCGGGGCGGAGGAGCGCATACCAGAGAAGAATGGCTCGATGCCGCCAGCGTAGAAGATGGCATGTGTGCAGCCGTAGCACTCGTATGCCGGCTTCCGTGGATGTGCTGCGAGAGCAGAGTCGTTGTAAGGGATGGGATAGAGGACCCAAAAGAGAAAGAAGAAATCCAGCAGCTGCTGGAGCTGTGTGATCAGGATTTCGTTCCGCCGCTTTCCCACCGCAACAGTACATCCCAGACGAACTGGGCCGAGACAGAAGAAAAGACGGATGGAATTGCAGAATATCTGGAGAATATCTGCAGTCAGCATGTGGTGTTGTGGAAGGAAGAGGGAGTCGTGCGGGCCTTTATGACCTGGAAGGATCATTTTAATTGTGAAAATCTGGAAGCATATCCGGATTCCTGCTATCTGACCACCCTCTGCGTCTGGCCGGATTACCGCGGACAGGGAATTTCGGAGGTAATGTATGCAGAAGCAGAAAAGGACATCGCAGCAAAATTTCCGGGAAGCCGGATTACTCTCCGTACCTGGTCCACGAACGGGGCCCAGGAGCATATCCTGGACAAGCTGGGATATAGTCTTGTCCGGCGGCTGAAGGATGACAGGGGAGAAGGAATTGATACGGTTTATTTTGTAAAAAAGGAAGAAAACGACAGATAACATGGTGCTTGCAAATCGTAGCTGAAGATGTCATAATCGGAAGCATAAGACAGCAAAAGGAGGGCTATAGCTATGCCTTGTACAACCATTTTAGTTGGAAAGAAAGCATCGTATGACGGTTCCACCATGATCGCGCGAAACGACGATTCCGGTGCAGGCCATTATACATCGAAAAAATTTGTAGTGATTCACCCGGAGGAGCAGCCGAGAACCTATAAAACCGAGATTTCTCATCTGACCATTGAGCTTCCGGACAATCCGATGCGGTACACTGCAGTGCCAAACGCAGAAAAAGGCGAGGGTGTCTGGGCGGCAAGCGGCGTGAATGCAGCGCAGGTCGGTATGACTGCGACCGAGACAATCACATCGAATCCGCGTGTACTGGGTGCTGATCCGCTTGTTGTTTATCAGTCGGCGGAAGACGGAAAAGAAGAGGTTCCGGGCGGAATCGGTGAGGAGGACCTTGTTTATATTGTTCTTCCCTATATTAAAAGCGCCAGAGAGGGTGTCAAAAGACTGGGCAGTCTGCTGGAGCAGTATGGTACATACGAGATGAACGGCATTGCATTTCAGGACCACGATGAGATCTGGTGGCTGGAGACGATCGGCGGCCATCACTGGATGGCAAAAGGCCATGCACTGATCCATCAGTACGATGCGTTGCTTGCAGGGGAGACAGACGAAACAAAACAGACACAATTGAGAGAAGAAGCAAACAACAAAATCGCTGAAATGCTGAAAAAAGAGACGGGTGCAACACTGCACAAGGTACTCTTTGAACTCAGCAACCAGATGAAAAACGCGTATTCCAGATCGGATGCGTAAGGCTTTTTTTAGGGAAAGAATAGGAGAATGGTTCTGCGCGCAGAACCATTTCCTGTCCGGAACCGCCTCGAACAAACAGGGTGTTACAGCTCGCCGGACATCGGTGAACGATACGATCCTGATAAAAAATCTCAGCGTACTTTGGTGAATTTTGTTGACAACAGGCAGTTCCTGTGCTACAATAAACCAGCGACATGGAAGAAGGTCTTTTTTTTATGCCTGAAATTGCTGAAGTACGAGCAGCAAAAACAGGGCAGAAATGAAGAGACCGCCGCTGATCCGCAAGGATCACAAGCGATAACGCAAATACACAGTGGAGGTGGAAGTCGTGCGCGTAAAAATCACATTGGCATGTACTGAATGCAAACAGCGTAATTACAACATGACAAAAGAGAAAAAGAACCATCCTGAGAGAATGGAGACAAAGAAGTACTGCAGATTCTGCAAAAAGCACACAATGCACAAAGAAACCAAATAATCTTTGGTAAGAGGTGATCCAATGGCAGAAACTGAAAAAAAGGCATCCAAAAAGAGCTGGTTCAAGGGCTTGAAAGCAGAGTTCAGAAAAATCATCTGGGTTGACAACAAAACGCTGGGCAAGCAGACCGTTGCAGTCGTAGCGATCTCTGCAGTAACCTGCGGGTTAATCACCCTGGTTGACAGCGCTGTAATCGAGTTCGTCAATTTATTGATCAAATAAGGATAAAGGTGTCAGAATGTCAGAAGTAAACTGGTATGTAGTCCACACCTATTCGGGCTATGAAAACAAAGTAAAAGCCAATATTGAGAAAACAATTGAGAACCGTCATCTTGAGGATCAGATTTTGGAAGTACGTGTTCCTATGGAAGAAGTTGTTGAAGTCAAGAACGGAACCAAGAAACAGGTACTCCGGAAATTGTTTCCGGGCTACGTTCTGATCAACATGATCATGAACGATGATACCTGGTATGTTGTCCGCAATACCAGAGGTGTTACGGGCTTCGTAGGACCGGGATCCAAGCCGGTACCGCTTACGGATGAGGAAATGGTGAACCTTGGAATCACCGGTGGTGAGGAAAAGGTTGAGCTTGACCTTGAAGTCGGCGATGCAGTCGTTGTAACAGGCGGCGCATGGAAGGATACAACCGGACTGATTCAGAGTATCAATGATACAAAACAGATGGTTACCATCAATGTTGAGCTGTTCGGCCGCGAAACGCCGGTAGAAATAAGTTTCGCAGAAGTCAAGAAGATGTAAGAAATGCCCCAGGGGCGTTTCGTGGGAGGGAAATTCCCGCAATTACCACATTTATTTAGGAGGTGCCGTAAAATGGCAAAGAAAGTTACAGGATATATCAAATTACAGATTCCTGCTGGTAAAGCAACACCAGCACCACCGGTTGGACCTGCACTTGGACAGCACGGAGTAAACATCGTACAGTTTACCAAAGAGTTCAACGCAAGAACAGCAGATAAGGGAGACCTGATCATCCCTGTAGTTATCACTGTATATGCAGACAGAAGTTTCAGCTTCATAACCAAAACTCCTCCGGCAGCAGTTCTGCTTAAGAAAGCCTGCAACCTGAAATCTGGTTCCGGCGTTCCGAACAAAACGAAAGTTGCTACTATCTCTAAGGACAAAGTTCGTGAGATCGCAGAGATGAAGATGCCAGACCTGAATGCAGCAACTGTTGAGGCAGCTATGAGCATGATCGCAGGTACCGCAAGAAGTATGGGTATCGTTGTAGAGGACTAATTTAGAAGAAGAGTTTACATCTTCTCGTATTGACGTGGGAGGGAGATTCCCGCAACTACCACCAGGAGGTTATTAGACAATGAAACATGGTAAGAAATATTTAGAGGCTGCAAAAGCAGTTGATCGTAGCATTCAGTACGATCCGGCAGATGCTATTTCCACAGTTAAGAAATTAGCTACTGCTAAATTTGACGAGACAATCGAAGTTCACATCAAAACTGGTTGTGACGGACGTCACGCAGACCAGCAGATCCGTGGAGCAGTTGTTCTGCCGCACGGTACCGGAAAACAGGTTCGTGTACTTGTTTTCGCTAAAGGCGCAAAAGCTGATGAGGCTGTTGCAGCAGGTGCAGAGTTCGTTGGAGCTGAGGAGCTGATCCCGAGAATCCAGAACGATGGCTGGTTTGATTACGACGTTGTTGTTGCTACACCGGATATGATGGGTGTTGTTGGTCGTCTGGGCCGTGTACTTGGACCGAAAGGTTTAATGCCAAACCCGAAGGCTGGTACCGTAACTATGGATGTTACCAAAGCCGTTAAAGAGATCAAAGCAGGTAAGATTGAGTATCGTCTTGACAAAACAAACATTATCCACGTGCCAATCGGAAAAGCTTCTTTTACTGAGGAGCAGTTAAGCGACAACTTCCAGACGCTGATCGGTGCAATCAACAAAGCAAAACCGGCTACTCTGAAGGGACAGTACCTGAAGAGCGTTACTCTGGCTCCTACTATGGGACCTGGAGTTAAGGTTAATACTTTGAAGCTTGCATAATAAATGAAAGAATGAGAACCCCCGGGGCTGTAATGGCTCCGGGGGTTCTTTGCGTTGAAAAACGGACGCAGGGGAAAGGCGAATTCCGATTCCTTAAGAAAGAGCTTTATTTCAATGGGAAATAATTGAAAAAGATCAAAATAGTGTTAGAACATGAAAATTAAGATCAAGTATTCTGCCGGAAATGTTAGTATAATGCTAAGTAGAAAGCAAACGAAAAGAGCAGAGCCCATGCATGCGTTTGGAACGGCGGGCTCTGGAAAGGGAGGGTTTTATGCAGTATTTTGAAAAACAGGGAAATGCGCTGATTTTCCGGCAGGATGGGGAGACGGTCCGGGTGGAGCCGTGGCAGAAGGACAGTCTTCGGGTGAGAGGTACGCTTCTTTCGGAGATAGAAGAGGGAAGCATTGCACTGCTTGATCCGGAACCGGTGGAAGCGGAAATTGAGCTGGTGGATGAACGGAAAGCGACGATCAAAAACGGTAAAATCCAGGCGGTTCTCGAGCTTCAGCCGTGGGGACAGAAGCTGCGGATTACGTTCTTGAATCAGAAGGGCGAGGTGCTGCTCTCCGAGATCGCAAACGGCGGAGCGCTCTGCCTGCGCGCACACGATTACCGTGCATTAAAGGGCGGCGCTTATCAGCTGAAAGTATCCTTCGATTCCAACCCGGATGAGAAGATCTACGGTATGGGACAGTATCAGCAGGAGAGAATGAACCTGAAGGGATGCAACCTGGAACTGGCGCACCGTAATTCGCAGGCGAGCATTCCATTTTATGTATCGAGCCTTGGCTACGGCTTCCTGTGGCACAATGCAGCGGTCGGTGAGGTTCATTTCGGAACGAACACAACGGAATGGCTGGCACGCACCACAAAGCAGCTCGACTACTGGGTAACCGCAGGCGATACCCCGGCAGAAATTGAAGAGCACTTTGCAGATGCCATTGGTAAAGTTCCGATGATGCCGGAGTACGGCCTTGGCTTCTGGCAGTGCAAACTGCGCTACTATAATCAGGAGCAGGTACTGAATGTGGCACGCGAGTACAAAAAACGCGGCATTCCGCTGGATGTCTTTGTCATCGACTATTATCACTGGCCAAGATGCGGTGATTATCGTTTTGATGAAGAATATTTCCCGGATCCGAAGGCAATGATCGACGAGCTGCACGAGATGGGCATTGAGACGATGGTTTCCATCTGGCCGCAGATCGACTGGAGAAGTGAAAATTACGAAGAAATGAAACAGCAGGGACTTCTTGTGAAGAGCAACGCAGGTGTTGATGTTCAGATGCTGTTCCATGGAAATAATGTCTTTTTGGATGCAACGAATCCGAGAACGAGAAAGTACGTCTGGGAAAAAGTAAAGAAAAACTATGCAGATCTCGGCATCCGTACGTTCTGGCTGGATGAAGCAGAGCCGGAATTTTCGACGTACGAGTATGAGTGCTACCGCTACGCCGCAGGCCCGGTGGAAGAGATCGGAAATATTTACCCGAGAGAGTATTCCCGCATGTTCTACGAAGGACAAAAAGAGAATGGGCAGGAAGATATTGTCAACCTTGTGCGCTGTGCATGGCTCGGAAGCCAGAAATACGGTGCGCTCGTGTGGTCCGGGGATATTTTCTCAACCTACGAGGATTTCCGCAAACAGATCTGTGCAGGTCTTCGTATGGGACTTTGCGGTATTCCGTGGTGGACGACCGATATCGGTGGATTCCACGGCGGTGTGACCGAAGATCCGGACTTCCAGGAGCTGCTTGTGCGTTGGTTCCAGTTTGGCACCTTCTGCCCGGTTATGCGTATTCACGGAAACCGAGGACCAAGAGAAGAGATCATCAACAAGGCCGGCGAAGTGCGTGAGGGAACCGGAGCTGACAACGAGGTATGGAGCTTCGGAGAGAAAAATTATGAAATCCTGACAAAATTCATCGGTGTCCGCGAAAAAATGCGCGATTACACGAGAAGCCTGATGGCAGAAGCACACGAAAAAGGAACACCGGTCATGAGAACGATGTTCTATGAGTTCCCGGAGGATGCAGCGTGCTGGGACATCTCCGATGCTTACATGTTCGGCTCCGACATCCTTGTAGCACCGATTGTCCGGGCAAAAGCAACGAGCCGTACCGTTTATCTGCCGGCCGGTGCGTCCTGGACACTGGCAAATACCGGTGATGTTTATGAGGGCGGAAAAGCCTACGAAATCGAGGCGCCGATCGAAACACTGCCGATCTTCCTGCGCGACGGAAAACAGGGATATCTGGTGGGAGAGATCTGATAAATCACAGAGCAGTTGTTTGGTTATGAGCAGGCAGCAAATGCGGATTGCAGATAGCTGCATGAAAAAAAGAAAAGGAAAAAGGGAAAAGCATTCCGGAAGATCGACAAGATCCAAAGGAATGCTTTTCCGATGTTATAAATCAATCCCGGATCCGAAAAACGGATTTTAGCCTTGTTCCGCATACGGGCGGACAGAAAAACTTACGGAAGCGGATGACCTGCCGCCAGATACAGCTCATACCATTCTTCCCGCGTCAGCGTAATATTGCATGCCGCGATAATCTCTTTCAGGCGTTTTTCACTTGCCGTACCGGTGACGAGCTGCATATTCGCCGGATGGCGCAGAATCCACGCCGCTGCAATCGTGGTATCACTGACACCGTATTTTTCGGCCAGCACGCGGATTTTCTGGTTCAGCTCCGGATACTCGTCACTTCCAAGGAAGCATCCCTTCCATGACGGCATCTGGAATGGCGACCATGCCTGAAGCGTAATATCATGGAGCCGGCAGTAGTCGAGCAGACTTCCGTCGTGGTCAACCGAGCCCGGTGTCTCCATATTAACTTCCATGCCATTTGCAACAAGGTTGGAAACCGGAATGCTGAACTGTACCTGATTGACAACGAGCGGCTGGCGGACATATTTCTGCAGCAGTGCAATCTGCATCGGCTTGTGGTTGGAAACACCGAAATGGCGGACCTTTCCGCTCTCAAACAGAACATCAAACGCTGCTGCAACTTCTTCTGGCTCTACGAGGGCGTCCGGGCGGTGGAGCAGCAGAAGATCGAGATAATCGGTCTGCAGCCGTTTTAAAATACCGTCCACCGATTCCAGAATGTGCTCTTTCGACAGATCATAGCAGCCCTGGCGGATGCCGCATTTGGACTGGATCAGAACATCCTCGCGGTGCAGGGAAGGATCGGAGGCAAATGCATCACCGAAAACTGTTTCACTCATGCCGCTGCCGTAAATATCAGCATGATCAAAGAAATATGCGCCCTGTTCCAGCGCGGAATGGATGAAATGATTCATCTCGTCTTTCGATTTTTCGGAAAGCCGCATGCATCCGACTGCAATCGAAGGAACTTTTCTCAGATGACTGCCTAAAACCGTTTCTTTCATGACAGAATTCTCCTTTGTGATAAAATAAAATCTTACTCTCACTATACCACTCAAGTACACTTGAGAGTCAATCTTTTTTGGGAAAAAGTGGTGAAAGCTTTCGCCAGAACCGCTGCGGATTCGACCAAAACACAGAAAAGCCGAACTTTGTTAACAAAATCGGAACAAAATCGACAACAAAGTTTACTTGCATTTTCGAAAAAATGATGTAAGATAGGGGTATTCGAAAAAAGATCCGAAAGGATCTGTAAATCTGTACTGACTCAGATAATGGAGGTTTACCCATGGATGCAAAAATCATAGCCGGAATCCTGGCAGCAGGAGGCGCAGCCTTAGCCGCCGGCGGCGTATATAGAATGAATAAGAAAACTGGTTACTTCAAAAAAGGAAACTCCGTCCGGTACGATGTTTCCCGGATCCCGTTTAAAAAGACGAGTCCGTTAAAAGGAAAGACGGTTGTCTTCCTGGGATCTTCCGTGACGAAGGGATTTGCGGCCCACAACAATGCGTTCGCGGAGTACATAGCGAAAAAAGACAGCTGTATCTGCATCAAAGAAGCGGTCAATGGAACAACACTGATTGATAACTGTGAGGATTCCTACATCGAGCGCATGCGCGACAATCTCGACCCGGAGCGTCAGGTGGATCTGTTTATCTGCCAGCTTTCCACGAACGATGCAACGCGCAACAGCCCGCTCGGCGAAATTTCGGAATCCCGTGATCTGGACAGCTTCGATGTCAAAACCGTCTGCGGTGCGATCGAGTACATCATTGCGTATGCAAAAGAAACGTGGCACTGCAGGGTCATGTTCTACACTAACCCACAGTATGATTCCGATACGTACGCAAAGATGGTGGAAGCACTTCTGAAAATCCAGGAAAAATGGCAGATCGGCGTGATTGATTTCTGGAATGACGAACGGATCAACAGCATTTCGCCGGAAAAACGGAAACTGTATCTCCAGGATCCGATCCATCCGATGAAGGCCGGCTACGCTGAGTGGCTCGTCCCGGTGATGGAGCAGCGGATTGCCGAATATCTGGAAACGCAGGTATCATAAAAAAGACAAAAAATACTTTCGTGGTTTCTTTGGTTGGAAGATTCCGCGAAAGTATTTTTTTATTGCGCTGCCCTTAATGGAGCCGGATGATCAGGCTGCTGTGCTGACGAAATTGTCTTTTCCGTACTTTCTGTTACGTTCCGTTTTTTACGGATCCGGAACTGTTTGAAAATGCCGCGGATGGCGTCGTAGAGCTCCGGCTTTAAGTCCTCAAGCGGGATTGGCTGCTGATACAGGATGGCATTGTAGCTTGTGCCGCTTACGAGTTCCAGAATCATATAGAACATCAGCTCCGGTGAGCGGTACGTATATGCCGCGTGAGAGAGCAGCGATTCGTAAATTGTGTAGATAGCAGGTGCGTCACTGAACGGAGAAAATGTAAGCGAATTTTTGAAGAACCCCCAGCTTAAGTGCTTGGAGATCAGCGTCACAAGGCTGTGGTTGGCAGCAAACTGATCGAGGATATTGTCGGTGATAAAAAGCACCTGCTCCTCAAAATCCTGGATGTCCGGATGGCGCAGCAGATCCGCATAGGCTGCCTGGAATATCTGGCTTGCTTTGTGCGCAATCAGATGATTTCGAATATCGTATTTATCTTTGAAATAAAGATAGAAAGTGCCCTTTGCAACGCCGGCGTTGTTCACGATGTCCGAAATAGAGGTTTTATTAAAGCCGTTGTCGATAAAGAGCGAGAAAGCAGAGTCCAGAAGGGACTCACGCTTCATTTGTTTGTTATTATCAATTTTTCCCACAGAGAGTCTCCTTTCCTGAAAGATATCAAAAACGTGTGTCATTATCCTGCCTATAATTATAGGTATCATACATGGAAACTGTCAAAGGGAAAATGACTAATTTTCTCATTTTTGTGACTATGCACGAAGAAAAAAAATGACCGATCGTCAATTTTGTGCAGTATTTAATGTTGACTAAGAGTCATTTTTGCGTTATAACATTAGATGATTGAAAGGCATAGGAAAAACATCCTCGATCTGAGGGAAACAGTATCCCGCAGTATCTTACTCCGAGCGGGTTTTACTTCTCTTATGATCCTGGATTTCATCATAAAAAACCATTATAAAAACCACAGAAAGGAAGTTTATCACAATGAATAGAAACAGAAAACTGAGAAAACAGATGATGTCTGGTCTTGCTGTTGGTATGGCTGCTGTTATGGGAGCTGCTCCGGTTTATGCAGCGACAGGAGAGGACGCAGCGGTTTCCAAAGAAGAAACCGTATATGTAAATGCAAATGCAGACGGATCGGAAGATCAGATTACCGTATCCAACTGGCTGAAGAACGCAGGAACGGAAAAGAACCTGCAAGATGAAAGTGAACTGAAGGACATCAAAAACGTAAAGGGCGACGAGGAGTTCACCCAGAGCGGAAACAAGCTGACCTGGCAGACAGACGGCGAGGATATCTATTATCAGGGAACAACCACAAAAGAGCCTCCGGTTTCCGTGAAGTTCACCTATTATCTGGACGGCAAGGAAATCAAACCGGATGACCTGGCCGGAAAGAGCGGAAAACTGAAAATCAAAGTTGACTATACAAACAACACAAAGACAACGGTTGACATCAACGGCAAGAAAGAGACGATGTACACCCCATTCGTCCTGATGACCGGAATGATTCTTCCGCAGGATACTTTCTCCAATGTCAAGATCGACAATGGTAAAGTCATTTCCGATGGAAGCAGAAACATCGTAATCGGATTTGGTATGCCGGGCCTGCAGGAAAGCCTGGGATTAAATTCCGATTCCCTTGAAGATCTGGTATCCGGTGACAGCGATTTCGAACTGCCGGAAAGCCTGGAGATCACTGCAGATGTGGAGAACTTCTCTCTGGATTCTACCTTCACCGTTGCACTTGACGATGTTCTCGACACCATCGATACCGACAACATCACCGGATACGATGACCTGAAGGATGCACTGAGTGATCTTGAGGATGCTGCAATGGAACTGGTTGACGGTTCCAAGGCACTCTCCGATGGTGTGGATACTTTAAAAGACAGCTACAAAGAGCTGGATGACGGTATCGGAACGTTAAAAGGCGGCGCTGACGAGCTGAACAGCGGAGCCGGCACACTGGCAGGCGGAGCCGGCACACTGGCAAGCGGAGCATCGACTCTGGCAAACGGAACTTCTACTCTGAACAGCGGAGCTTCTACCTTAAACAGCGGAGCAGCTACCCTGTCCAACGGAGCATCCACCTTAAGCAGCGGAGCTTCTTCCCTGGCAAGCGGCGTAAACTCCTATACCGAGGGCGCTGATACCCTGAATAAAGCAATCCAGACGTATCTTGGAAAGAACGGTGTGCTGACTGGAAGCGTAACCGAGTATGTAAACGGTGTGAATAAAGTCGTTGCAGGCGTAAAACAGTACACCGACGGAACAACACAGCTGTCCGACGGCGTTGCTTCTTATGTAGCAGGTGAGAAACAGCTTGCAGCAGGCGCTGAGAAGCTTCAGCCTCTGGCAGACGGCCTGACCGAGGTAAACAGTGCAATCGCAACACTGAACGCAGCACTCGACGGAAAAGATGAGAATGATATTTTAGCAGGAGCAAAACAGCTCTCCGAAGGACTGACCAGTTTGAACGAGCAGCTGCAGAGCACCGAGGTACAGAGCCTTCTGACGATGGTAGACGGCATGACCAGCACCGGTTCTACCCTGATCTCCGAGACCGAGGCACTCTCCGAGGTTCTGAACACCACAATCGCAGGATCTGTCAACAACATGATGTCAAACGGCAACGAGCTGATGAGCCAGATGGATACGCTGTCCAAAGGACTTGAGAGCTACTTAAGCGGTCTGGAGGCACAGATCACGAATCAGGCAACGCAGATGGGAACCCAGATGGCAGCACAGGTTCAGGCATGGGCAGACGGAGCAGCAGCACAGCTGAACCAGGAAGCAACAGCAGCAGCACAGAGCGCAGCGGATGCAGCAGCAAGCCAGGCATCCGCCGATGCAGCAAAACAGGCAAATGATCAGCTCTCTGCAGCAGCGGCTGCACTGGATGCACAGATTTCCGCAGCTAAGAGCGCTGGAAATACAGAGCTTGCTGATTCCTTAAGTAAAGCAAGAAACCAGATCGGAAGTGTCAGCGTTTCCGCTTCAGCAGGAACCGTTTCGGTTACTCCGGTTACAGTCCCGCAGATTACTCTTCCGGAACTGAACTTCGAAATCGAGCGCCCGGATCTCTCCGGTCTTGCAGCAATGCAGCAGAAGATGAGCGACATCAAGAGTCAGTACAGTGATCTGCAGAAGACGGTTGCAGCTCTGATGCCGCAGCTTGAGACCATGCAGAAACAGATGCAGACCATCACCGATAATAAAGCAGTTGTTGAGCAGAATCTTGGTGCAATGCAGAAACTGACCGCAGGTGTGGCACAGCTTGATGCAGGCGGAAGCGCTCTGTACAAGGGCATCGGTACTCTGTCCGCAGGTGTGAGCCAGCTGTACAGCAGCACAAATGAGAGTTTTGCAAAAGCAACAGCAGGCATCAATGCACTGAACGCAGGATTCACTCAGCTGAGTGCTTACAATGATACGCTGCTTTCCGGCGCAAGCCAGCTGAAAGCAAATGCACCGGCTCTGGTTGAGGGTGTTACGACTCTGCAGGGCGGCACGACACAGCTGACCGCAGGTCTTGGACAGCTGGGAAGCCAGTTAAGCGATGGATCTGCAAAACTTTCTGCAAACAGCGGAAGCTTAAGAAACGGTGCTTCTCAGGTAGCAAGCGGAGCATCCCAGCTGGCAAGCGGAGCCTCCACACTGGCAAACGGAACTTCTTCCCTGGCAAGCGGAGCTTCTGAACTGAACAGCGGAGCTTCTACGCTGGCAAGCGGAGCATCTACGCTGGCGAGCGGAGCTTCTACACTGGCAAATGGAACTTCTTCTCTGGCAAGCGGAGCTTCTGATCTGAAATCGGGAAGCAGCAAGGTTGTTGATGGTATTGACGAGCTGTCCGATGGGGCGAAAGAACTGGCTGACGGTACGAAGAAGTTTGAAGAAGAGGGTACCAGCAAGCTGAAGAGTACCTTTGAGGATGATCTGGGAGATGTACTGGATCGGATTCAGGCGCTGAATTCGGATAAATGCGCTTATACTTCTTACAGTGGTAAGGCAAATGGAATGGATGGAAGCGTGAAATTTATTATCGAGACTGCAGCAATTGAAGCTGCGGAAGAGTAATGTGATTCCACGGTAGATTGTGAGGCCGCCTGCGGTCGGGATGTTTTCCCCGACCGCAGGCGGCATTTACGTTACGTGGGGTGCAAAAAGACAAAAAATAAGAACAGCCCGCGGATATGCGGGCTGCTCTTTCATAATGAGGGGGGAGATAGTTTTGAGTGGTTCATCAACTATCTAAGTTATAGTATAGGGAAGAAATGTGAGCAAAGTATGTCTATTTTCTAAAAGAAACAGTAAATTTCTAAAGAATAAGTGAATCCATCCATTGAGTAAATCACTTCCGTCCGCCAAAACGTAGATGGGTCCCCAGGCGCAGCGGAGCGTCCGCCCCCCGCGGTGCATTTGCAGGAGGGGTAAGGATGTTAGAGGGCGGAAATTTGCGTTGGGACCGGGCGCAGCACTGTCTGACCGAAGGGAGTTTGCGGAGCCCGGTTTCGGTTTTAGCAAATTTTCGGCCTCTTACAGCCTCTTCCCCTCCGAAACAGCACCGCGGGGGGCGGACGCTCCGCTGTGCCTGGGGGGCGTATCCTCCCGTCCTATTCAAAAGAAAGTTTCCGGTTCCCATAACTCTTCCGGTACTGTCCCGGCGTCATCCCGGTGAGTTTTCGGAAAGCCGTGGAAAAATTATGCGCATCCTGAAATCCCACATTATAAGCAATCTGAGAGACCGTATGATTCGTGTCCGTCAGCTCGGCCATAGCGCTGTCCATTTTGGATTTCAGGATGAATTGTTTTAACGTCATCCCGGTGCCCTCGTGGAAGAGGGAGGAGAGGTATTTGTCGTTGTAGCCGAAATAACGGGCGAGTTCGGTGACTTTGAGGGACTCGCTGCTGTGGTATTGGATGTAGCTGATGATGTCCTGCAGGATCTGTGTCCGCTGCGTTTCGGAAGTGTAGGTGCGGTAGAAGGGGCTCTGGCAGTTGATTTCGCCGAGAACAGCGGCAGTCAGGCTGTTGTTGAGGAACGTGTTGTGGAAACGCAGGGAAGTGTCCTGGAGCTGCTTCATGAGGATGATGACGCGGTTCGGGGACGAAAGCGTTCCCTGGCGCGGGATGCATAACGTTTCGGGGTAGTTGGATGGAAGCTGGGCGGGAGCGAGGTCCTCAAGGCGGTAGGAGGATGGCGGTGCAGCATGAAACTCATCCAGAACCGATCCGGCGGTCGGGTCAGAAGGAGCGATGATCGGTGCGGAGGGGATACCAGGGATAAAATGGAGCCAGTAGAAAGCGCAGCTTCCTTTTTTCGAGCCGTGCTGATGGACGGTCGGAGGCAAAAGAAGATATTCGCCAGGATGGACTTCGTAAGAGCGGCGTTCGTCCGCGATAAAAAGCGTTCCTTCCGTCACAACCATCAGTTCAAAATTGACGAGATTCCGTGTCAGGTGCATCCACTCCGAGGACGGGGACTGGAATTTGCCGCAGAGGTCGTAGGTAAAACAGGCGGCATCTGGAAATAAAACAGAGATCATATGACTTTTTCAAACCTTTTCAAACATTCTTGTATTTTAAACGGCGGTCCGTTTTGCTAAAATAAAACTATAGAAAAACAGGAAAACAGCCGTCAAAAGAAGTGTAACGCTTCCCATATCTGAAAGCAAGGAAAATATCTTTTTCAAACCAGGAGGCGGCGGAAGAAAATGAAAAAGGAGACCGAAAAAATGGATCAGAAAAACTTCAGCAAACCATTATCCCTGGCAAAAGTCCAGGTTACCGATGCATTCTGGAAAAAAGAGATGGAGCTTGTCCGCACCGAAGTAATTCCGTATCAGTGGAATGCCTTAAATGACAATGTTCCAGGAGCAGCACCGAGCTTCTGTATGCGGAACTACCGCCGCGCCGGTGAAGTTGAAAAAGAGCGGAAAGCAAAAGGAGACAAATTTGTTCAGATCAAATATCCGCTGGATACTTTTGAGACACTGCCGAAGGATGGCAAAATGGACGGAAGATTTTATGGCTTCCTGTTCCAGGATACCGATTTTACCAAATGGGTGGAGGCAGTTGCGTACTCCCTGACACAGCATCCCGATCCGGAGCTGGAAAAAACGGCAGATGAAGCGATTGAAGCTGTATGCGCAGCACAGAGAGAAGACGGATATCTCGATACTTACTATCTGATCAACGATCAGGATATGATTTTTACAAACCTTAAGGACAACCATGAGCTGTACTGCTTCGGTCATCTGACGGAAGGCGCCGTAGCCTATTATCAGGCGACCGGAAAAGACCGTCTCTTAAAAGCAGCGGAGCGTTTCGCGGACTTTATTGCCAGCAAACTCGGTCACGGCGAGGGCAAAAAAGCAGGTTATCCTGGTCACGAAATTGCAGAGATGGCTCTGATGCGTCTCTATGATCTGACCGGCGAGCAGAAGTATCTTGATCTTGCAAAATACTTCATCGATGAACGCGGAACAAAACCATACTATTACGATATCGAGCGCGGTCTGACCTGCCCGGAGGGCGAGGAACGATATAGCTACAATCAGGCAAACCGCCCGGTGCGTCAGCAGGATGAGGTGCAGGGGCACTCCGTACGCGCCGTATATCTCTATTCCGGCATGGCGGATGTGGCAAGGGCAACGCAGGATGAGAGCCTGCTGAAAGCCTGTGAAACTCTCTGGAACAACATGGTGCATCAGAAAATGTACGTCACCGGCGGAATCGGTGCCACTCATATAGGAGAGGCATTCTCTTTCAACTATGACCTGCCAAACGATACCGCTTACGCAGAGACCTGTGCATCCATCGGTCTTGTGTTCTTTGCTCGCCGCATGCTGGAGATTCAGGCAAAAGCAGAGTACGCGGATGTGATGGAATTAGCCCTCTACAATGGCGTTCTTTCCGGAATGGCGCTCGACGGAAAGAGCTTCTTCTATGTCAATCCGCTGGAGGTACTGCCGGAGGCATGTCACAAGGATGAGCGGAAATTCCATGTAAAACCGATCCGTCAGAAATGGTTCGGCTGTGCCTGCTGCCCTCCGAACCTGGCAAGAACGGTAAGCTCAGTTGCATCTTACGCATACACGGAAAACGACACAACCCTGTTTGTCCACTTGTACATGGGTGGAACAGTGGAAGGAGAAAAAGTAAAAGCATCCATCACTTCCGAATTCCCGTGGGACGGCCATGTTTCCGTGACCTGCGAGAGCGATACCAAAGAGCCGTACACCTTTGCATTCCGCATCCCGGGATGGTGTGCTTCTTATGAAAAAGAGATTCCAAAAGGCGCAGAAGTGGAAGAAAAAGACGGGTATCTGTATGTGACAAAAGTATGGGCGAAGGGTGAGACGATCCGCCTGAACTTCCCGATGGAAATCCAGTTTTTGGCATCCAATCCGCTTGTACGCGAGGACGCCGGCCGTGTTGCCGTAAAACGAGGACCGGTTGTTTACTGTATGGAAGAAGCAGACAACGGAAAGAATCTGCATTTGACAAAACTCTGTGTGAATGGTGAAAAAACCGCAGAAGCAGCCGATGAGCTGGGCGAGCACTTTGTGCGCGTAACGGCCGAGGGACGTCGCATGAAGCTGGGCGATGCGGAAAAACAGCCGTTGTATCATCTGTATCAGAAAGAGGAAGAGGAAAAGACGAAACTGAAGCTGATTCCATATTATATGTGGAACAACCGAGGTGAGGGCGAAATGCAGGTATGGATCCGCGCATGTGAATGATTTTATTAAAGAAGAAATAAAAGACTCCGGAAAAGGGATGGCTCCTGATGCAGCCTCCCCTTTTTTCCGGAGTTCTTGTTATGCCCAAATATGAGAATCCTGCAAAAAAGAAAGTGAATTTTTTGCAGGATTCTTTGTGCTATTGGTACAGATTATTTTCTGCTTCTCATAGAAAGACTGCCGAAAGCAGAAGAAACGGCGGGCAGAATCACGAGGACGACCGCAAGGACAATCATTCGATCCACAAAGTCTGTCATGGCCTGTACAACGCAGACAGAGAGAGTCAGATTCATACCGAGGCTGTGAAGCAGCTGCACCAGCACAGTGGAGCCGGAGGAAGTAATTCCACCGAAAACAACCGCGGTGATTGTGGAACTTACCACAGTACCCGGAAGTGAGATCACAAGCGCTGCCGGAAACAGCTTCCAGCCCATGGAGCGGAGGGAAAGACTCTCGCTGCGGGATCCTGCCGCATGGGACGGGCGGAGTCTGCGGAATACAAGGCCGGCAACGAGACCGATGACAAGCTGCACCGGAATATAGTAAAACGCATAGACATCACTCGTCATGCCGGAAATGAGTCCGGAGATCAGTCCCGGAACGAGGCCTGCAGCAGGTCCGAACAGAGCGGCTGCCAGAACTGTTCCGATGGAGTCCAGATAAACCGGAAGACGCAGCAGCAGAGCAATGGTACCGCCGAGAATATTGATGACACCGCAGAGCGCGAGTGTCGTGAGCTTTAACGTACGGTTAGTATTCATCATGCCTCGCCTCCCTTTTGAAACATCGTCTCATGTGGGAAGACAGGCGGTGCGGTGAGAATCTGGTCGAGAACCGGTGCGGATTCCTCCTGCGGCACGCCGAGAACGCGCTCAAAGAACATCAGGAAGAAACGGCGCACATCGACCTGCGTCAGAATGTGGCTGTTCGGTGCTTTCTGATAAAAATTCATGGCATCCACAACCGTCTGTCCGATGCAGAGGCCTCCGGTTTCTACCTGCGTATACGCATCAAAACCGCTGCAGAGCGACGGATCCACAAGATAAGCGGCCGCGAGCGGATCGTTGATCACGCATCCGATGACCTTTTCCTGTTTCCAGTGGAAATCAAAGTAGAAGCGCGTCAACTCCTCAATGCGGGTTCCGACTCCTGGATTTACGCATTTCATATATTCCACAAGATTCGGCGTCAGGACAATTTTTCGTGTGACATCCAGCCCGATCATATGAAGCTTTTTGCCTGCAAGCTGCGGCAGCTCGGAAAACGCGCGGAATACTTCGGCTGCGGCATCCGGGTCGCACCAGTAATTGTACTCGGCAACCGGGGAGCAGTTTCCATGGCTCTTATAGCTTCCGCCCATGGAGACAAGAGCCGTCAGGTTTGTCAGACACTCCGGTGCGCGGGAGATGACTTTTGCAAGGTTCGTCATCGGTCCGAGGGCAAGAATGGTAACATCAGGGGTTGCTTTTAAGGTTTCGATCAGGAAAGAAACAGCGTCCTTGTTTGGCGTAAGGCCTTCGGCATCCGGCCAGCCCGATTCGCCGAGACCGTCCATGCCGTGGGTGTCCATCGCGTCCACGTAGTCGCGGACCAGAGGCGTCTCCTCGCCGACATAAACCGGGACATCTGGTTTTCCAATCATAGAAAGAATTTTGAGGGCATTTTTAGCGCCCATAGAAGCGGGTACATTTCCGCTGACTGTGGTGATGCCGACAAGATCCAGCTCTTTCGAAGCCGCGGCAAGCATCAGGGCGAGAGAATCGTCGATGCCCGGATCACAGTCGATGATCAGTTTTCTTGCATTCATTTTCCAATCTCCTTTGATGAAAATTTTGAGATACTTGGTTTTTTATACTGGGAAGTTCACGAACCAGTCCGGACACCCGCAAAAAGACGGGAAAATCCGATTGCATAAATGCACGGGCAAGAGTATAGCACAGATAAAAAAAAAAATCCAGTAAAACAAACCTTGCCTGTTTTGAAAAAATCGGTTATGGTATAGAAAAGCATACAGCAAATGAGAACATGGGAGAAAAGAAAATGGCAGATGGATTTTTAGCACCAACTGGGAAATTCTATCCCAAAACAGAAAATTTTCATGCGCAGACCGCGCGGGCGATTTTAGGTCCGGACGGCCAGACGGACGAGCCGATCCAGGAGCTTTTGCGCCGCGGTTATATTTTATTTGTAGGATTCCACAAACCAGGCGAACCGGAAAATCTCCATGCCGATATGGATTACGTCCTCGGCGGACCGGGGTATCCGGCGACCGAAGGGCAGAAGGCCTGGATTGCAGAACATACGGAAGAGCTGTCGAGAAAGCAGCAGTTTGACATCAACAACGACGAGACAAACTTTGAGAACTTTTACATCAGCAATGTCCGCATGTTTCCCTGGTGCAAAGGGTGTGCCGAAGAGAAAGCGCGTGACCTCTGGGGCAATGCACAGAGCGAGGAGAAGCCGAAGCGGTGTGATGCGTGTCCGGCCTTCAGGAACCGTCCGCTTTAACGAAAAACAGAAAATGTCAGAAAATAATCTGGTGAGATTATAATAGGAAGAAAAAATACTTTTGCACAGTAATGCATCAATGGGGGAAATCCGCAGAAGCCGCGTAAATACGCGATTTTTTGCGAATTTCCCCCTTGACTTTTGAAAGGACAGACGCTATAATAAACGAGCGTGTGTAAAAGACTGTTTTTTGTGCGCGCAAAAGCTGCAAAGCAATTATGTTGAACTAAAGCAGCCGTATGAAACCCCGTGGGACACACGGAGAAATCTATCAGGAGGTGAAATGGAATGCCAACATTCAACCAGTTAGTAAGAAAAGGCCGTGAGACTTCCGTAAAGAAATCTACCGCGCCGGCACTGCAGAAAAGCTACAATTCTCTGAGAAAGAAATCCACAGATATGTCTTCTCCTCAGAAGAGAGGTGTGTGCACAGCTGTTAAAACTGCTACACCGAAAAAACCTAACTCAGCTCTTCGTAAAATCGCCAGAGTTCGTCTTTCCAACGGAATCGAAGTAACAAGTTACATCCCAGGAGAAGGTCACAACCTTCAGGAGCACAGCGTTGTTCTGATCCGTGGAGGAAGAGTTAAGGACCTGCCAGGTACCAGATACCACATCATCCGTGGTACACTTGATACTGCAGGTGTTGCTAACAGAAAACAGGCCCGTTCTAAATACGGTGCTAAGAGACCGAAAAAGAAATAATTAAGTAAAACGAGTTCGAGATATATCTAGTATCACAAAAAAGCGAAATGTTGTGCGTTATTCCATAAATCCCCACGGCTGCGGATTTATAGAGAATTTACACGCGCGGACATACTGCAAATAAGTGTGAGTACCGATGATTTAATCGAATGATGGTTAAGGAGGGAAGTAACGTGCCACGTAAAGGACATACTCAGAAAAGAGATGTTTTAGCAGATCCGTTATACAATAACAAAGTGGTAACCAAGCTGATCAACAACATCATGCTGGATGGTAAGAGAGGTGTTGCCCAGAAAATCGTATACGGCGCATTTGCTAAAGTAGAAGAAAAAGCTGGAAAACCAGCAATCGAAGTATTTGAAGAAGCAATGAACAATATCATGCCGGTTCTTGAAGTAAAAGCAAGACGTATCGGTGGTGCTACTTATCAGGTACCGATCGAGGTAAGACCGGACAGACGTCAGGCTCTTGGCCTTCGTTGGCTGACCGCTTATTCTCGTAAGAGAGGCGAGCGTACCATGGAAGACAGACTGGCAAACGAGATTCTGGATGCATCTAACAACACAGGTGCTTCTGTGAAGAAGAAAGAAGAAGTTCATAAGATGGCAGAGGCTAACAAGGCATTTGCTCACTACAGATTCTAAGAGGAGGAAAATCCGTTGGCTGGAAGAGAATATCCATTAGAGAGAACCAGAAACATTGGTATTATGGCTCACATCGATGCAGGTAAAACAACCCTGACCGAGCGTATCCTGTACTATACCGGTGTTAACTACAAGATTGGTGATACTCACGAAGGAACTGCTACCATGGACTGGATGGAACAGGAGCAGGAGCGTGGTATCACAATTACTTCAGCTGCTACAACCTGCCACTGGACTCTGGAAGAGAACTGCAAGCCGAAACCGGGCGCTCTTGAGCACCGTATCAACATCATTGATACCCCAGGCCACGTTGACTTTACCGTAGAGGTAGAGCGTTCTCTTCGTGTACTGGACGGCGCTGTCGGCGTGTTCTGTGCAAAAGGTGGTGTAGAGCCTCAGTCTGAGAACGTATGGCGTCAGGCTGATACCTACAACGTACCGCGTATGGCATTCATCAACAAGATGGACATCCTTGGTGCTGACTTCTACAACGCTGTAGATCAGATCAAGACCAGACTTGGTAAAAATGCTATCTGCCTTCAGCTTCCAATTGGTAAGGAAGATGAGTTCAAGGGAATTATCGATCTGTTCGAGATGAAAGCTTACATCTACAACGACGATAAGGGCGATGATATCTCCATCGTTGATATCCCGGAAGATATGAAAGACGACGCTGAGCTGTATCACACCGAGCTGGTAGAGAAAATCTGCGAGCTGGATGATGAGCTGATGATGCGTTATCTGGATGATGATATCCCGTCTGTAGACGAGATGAAAGCAGTTCTGCGTAAAGCTACCTGCGAGTGTACAGCTGTACCGGTATGCTGCGGTTCTGCATACAGAAACAAAGGTGTTCAGAAACTCCTGGACGCTATTCTTGAGTACATGCCGGCTCCGACCGATATCCCGCCAATCGAGGGTACCGATCTGGACGGAAACCCGATCGTAAGACATTCTTCCGATGACGAGCCGTTCTCCGCACTGGCATTCAAGATTATGACAGACCCATTCGTTGGTAAGCTGGCATACTTCCGTGTGTATTCAGGAACCATGAACTCCGGTTCTTACGTACTGAATGCAACAAAAGATAAAAAAGAGCGTGTTGGACGTATCCTTCAGATGCATGCAAACAAACGTATGGAGCTGGATAAAGTTTACTCCGGTGACATTGCAGCTGCAATCGGATTCAAGTTCACCACAACAGGTGATACCATCTGCGACGAGCAGCATCCGGTAATCCTTGAGTCTATGGAGTTCCCGGAGCCGGTTATCGAGCTGGCTATCGAGCCTAAGACAAAAGCAGGCCAGGGCAAACTGGGCGAGTCCCTTGCAAAACTGGCTGAGGAGGATCCGACCTTCCGTGCACACACCAATCAGGAAACTGGTCAGACCATCATCGCTGGTATGGGTGAGCTGCATCTGGAAATCATCGTTGACCGTCTGCTTCGTGAGTTCAAAGTAGAGGCTAACGTAGGTGCTCCGCAGGTTGCATACAAAGAGACCATTACCAAACCGGCAGACATCGACAGCAAATATGCAAAACAGTCTGGTGGACGTGGACAGTATGGTCACTGTAAAGTTAAATTCGAGCCTATGGATGCAAACGGCGAAGAGATTTACAAATTCGAGTCTACCGTTGTCGGTGGAGCTATTCCGAAAGAGTATATCCCGGCTGTAGGCGAAGGTATCGAAGAGGCTATGAAAGCCGGTATCCTGGGAGGCTTCCCGGTAGTCGGTGTTCATGCAAATGTATACGACGGATCTTATCATGAGGTCGATTCTTCTGAGATGGCATTCCACATTGCTGGTTCTATGGCATTCAAGGAAGCTATGCAGAAGGGTGCTCCGGTTCTTCTTGAGCCTATCATGAAAGTCGAAGTTTCCACTCCGGAAGATTACATGGGTGATGTTATCGGTGATATCAACTCCCGTCGTGGTCGTATCGAGGGTATGGATGACATCGGCGGCGGAAAGATGATCCGTGGATTCGTACCGCTGGCTGAAATGTTCGGTTACGCAACAGACCTTCGTTCGAAAACTCAGGGACGTGGTAACTACTCCATGTTCTTTGATAAATACGAGCAGGTTCCGAAAAACGTACAGGAAAAAGTTCTGTCTGCAAAAGCAAAATAATTTGAGAAACCGTACTGGTTGTGCAGTCCTTACCGGCTGCACAGCCTGAATGTATATCTTTTTCAAAGATTTCCCTTGCAAATAGGACAGAAATGCAATATAATCAGACTTAGCAGGTTTACGATTCAGGTGGGTTCCTGCCACCAATTTAGTCTCAAAAAAGCCCACTGGGCGCAATTTTAAGGAGGACATTTTAAAATGGCTAAAGCTAAATTTGAAAGAACAAAACCGCATTGTAACATTGGTACCATCGGCCACGTTGACCATGGTAAAACAACTCTGACCGCAGCTATCACAAAAGTACTTTCTACCAGAGTAGAAGGAAACACTGCTGAGAACTTCGAAGATATCGATAAAGCTCCGGAAGAGAGAGAGCGTGGTATCACAATCTCTACTGCACACGTTGAGTATCAGACAGAGAAGAGACACTATGCACACGTTGACTGCCCAGGACATGCTGACTACGTTAAGAACATGATCACTGGTGCTGCTCAGATGGATGGCGCTATTCTGGTTGTAGCTGCTACCGATGGTGTTATGGCTCAGACAAGAGAGCACATCCTGCTTTCCCGTCAGGTAGGCGTACCGTACATCGTAGTATTCATGAACAAGTGCGATATGGTAGACGATCCTGAGTTACTTGAATTAGTAGACATGGAAATCCGTGAACTGCTGAACGAGTACGAGTTCCCAGGCGATGATACTCCTATCATCCAGGGTTCCGCTCTGAAGGCTCTGGAAGATCCAATGGGACCATGGGGCGATAAGATCATGGAACTGATGGATGCAGTTGATACCTGGATTCCAGATCCTGTTCGTGAAACAGATAAGCCTTTCCTGATGCCTGTAGAGGACGTATTCACCATTACTGGTCGTGGTACTGTTGCTACTGGTAGAGTAGAGCGTGGTACTCTGAACCTGAACGACGAAGTTGAGATCGTTGGTATTCATGAAGATACCCGTAAGACTGTTGTAACCGGTATCGAAATGTTCCGTAAGCTCCTTGACAGCGCTGAGGCTGGTGATAACATCGGTGCTCTGCTGCGTGGTGTTCAGAGAACTGAGATCGAGCGTGGACAGTGTCTGTGCAAGCCAGGTTCTGTACATTGCCATCACAAATTTACCGCTCAGGTTTACGTTCTGACCAAGGACGAGGGTGGCCGTCATACTCCTTTCTTCAACAACTATCGTCCACAGTTCTACTTCAGAACAACTGACGTAACTGGCGTTTGCGAGTTACCAGCTGGTACTGAAATGTGTATGCCTGGCGATAACGTAGAAATGACTGTTGAACTGATCCATCCAGTAGCTATGGAGCAGGGACTTCGTTTCGCTATCCGTGAAGGCGGACGTACTGTAGGTTCTGGTAGAGTTGTATCTATCATCGAATAATTTTACAGATTTTATATATAAGTAATACAACATGTCTGAATGGACATTATGCTCAAACGATTCGGCTCCCGGAATTACTTCCGGGAGCTTTTTTGCATGCTGCATATGGAAGATGCGCTGGTGTAGTTTGTTTCCTACCTTCGGATGGGAAAAATATATGAATGATTGGGGATAATGGGAAAGGTGGAAGGGATCGTATGTACGAAAATATGTATGAAAAGATGATAGCAGTGACCAACCGGCATCTGGTGTTGGAAAATGATACAGATGGGGCATATTTAAAGCAGCTTACCTATGTTGCCTCTCTTCATCCAAAAGCCATGGTACTGCGGGAAAAGGATCTGACAGAAGAAAAGTACGAAGAACTGGCAAAGGTGGTTATTAAGCTGTGTGAGAAGGCGGAAACTACCCTTATTTTGCACCGTTTTCCAGAGGTAGTACATCATTTAGGATATGATAAGCTGCATCTGCCTTTGGAAATGCTTAAAACTATAGGACGGCCGGAAGGACTTACACTTCTTGGTACTTCGATCCATTCTGTAGAAGATGCGAAAGAAGCAGGACGTTTAGGTGCAGACTATGTATTTGCAGGAAATATCTTTGAGACAGACTGCAAGAAAGGACTTCCGGGAAGAGGTCTGGAATTTCTTGAAAATGTATGTAAAGAAGTGGATATTCCGGTATATGCCATCGGCGGGATCACAGCAGAAAAAATGCCCCAGATCCTTGGGACCGGGGCAGCAGGTGGTTGTATGATGTCTGGATTTATGCAGTTGAAGGAAAAATAAAACGTTGTTTTTGCAACGAAATTAAGAGCTGCCTGATTTATAGTAATCGCTGTATGTTGGATAACTGTGTGATCTGATCTTCGTTCATGACAGACAGCTGGTTGATCAGTTCTATATGATAAGTACCAAGACCTTTTGCAGCATTGGCACATTCACCGGCACAGTCTAATGTGATCGCAGCGAGGATGCAGGCAGTGAGAGCATCTGTCACAGCCAGATAAGTACCTGTGATGCAGGTGAGCATGCAGCCGGTGCCGGTGACTTTTGCCATATTGGGAGAACCATTGTAGATGCCGTATGTGGTATCTTTATTTGGGGAAGCAATGATATCTACTTCACCGGTAACAAGGATCACAGCGCCTGTCTCTTCTGCCAGCTTTCTGGCAATATGGGCCATAGAATGTACGGTATCCGGATCTTTGGCAGTTACAGCGTCAGCTGCACTTACATCTACGCCAGTGCCATGAAAGGCAGCGCCTGCGATTGCACGTATCTCAGAGCCATTGCCTTTGATCACAGCTGGCTTACATTCTTTAATAAAACGTTTTGCAAGTTCCATGCGGAAAGGGCTGCATGTGATCCCTACCAGGTCGATCACAGAGGCTCTTTTTGTATTTTCAGCATCTTTCATTCTTTTGATGGCTTTTCCTGCCAGAAGCATGGACTCAGCCCTTGCATCTGTAATATTTCCAAGGCTGACGGTAAGGGCAGCTGCGCTGGCAGAAATGTCCGCCACTTCTGCAGGATGTTCTGCCATAATAGGGCGTCCTCCAAGGGCCAGAACTGCGTTGGCACAGTCGTTGACCACAATGGGATGTGTGATGCAGTGGATCAGCGGTGCCTGGTCATGAAGTTGGTCACGAACCTGTTTTAAGCAGGAAAGGAGCTGAGCTTTATTTATATTACCATTCCGATTGTCCATGAGATGATCTCCTTATAATAAAAACGCTGCAGCAGAACCATGCAGGCCTGTTACAGCGTTTATTTTGCAATGGATATTTTTTGCACATGTATGCACATCAGGCATGTTTCTTGTTTGTATTCCAGTATACCACTGCCATTGCAACAAAGGCAAGGAGAACAATATATTTGATGCTTCCTGCAACCGGTCCAGGTTCAGCAACGAACTGTTTTACGGCAACTGTGGAAGCAAGATAACCGATAAAGCCTAAAAATGCAATTCCCAGAGAGTCATTCACAACCGTATCTGTATTATTGTAGACCTGAGAGCCTAAAGCAGTCTGGAATGTGGATAACATATGGGCTTTCTGTAAATGCTTTAAGAAAATGAAAGCAAGGCTGCCTCCGATCAGTGTACCTGCAATAAAGGATGGCACATAGAAGAACCAGGTAAGACCTGTACGTCCCCAGATCAGTGTCATAACAGGATAAGAAACAATAGCGCCGATGATGCCGGTTCCAATGACTTCACCGATGAACGCACATACCAGTTTGCCTTTGGAAAGGCGGTAGAGCATACCGGAAAGAAAAGCGCCAAATACTGCACCGGTCAGAGCCAGAGGCGGGATACCCATACATACCATACGGATGATGCCAATAGCCAGAGCGCACACGAAAGCATACCAGGGACCAAGCATAACCGCACAGGTTACATTAATAAAATGGGCCATAGGACACATTCCTTCTACACGAAGGATCGGGGAGATCACGACTCCCAGAGCTACCATCATGGCAAGAAAGACAAGTTTCGTTGCATGTGTTTTTGAATTTTTCATATCGTTTACCTCTCCTCATTCTGGCTGTATGTGGAATGGGGTGTTTTTTAATAAAGGCCTTATGAAAATGGCAATAAAAAAACGCACCCACACGGCGCGTTTGGCAAATCTCTGTTAAAAAATAGACATAGCGATGGCGCCGTTTTACAGCTGTAATTGGCGGTCGATGCTCACTAGCATCCTCTCAATCCGAAACACGGAGTCCCATCGCTTCTCTTTTGTACGCAGTGTCAGGGCGCTCCCCCTCACACCGTCTCAGCCCGAAAGCAGATACAAAAGGTCTAAAAATATTATAAACGGAGAGAAAAAAATGTCAAGAGCAAAACCAGCCTATGACTGAACAGTAACCTTTTAAATTAAGATAATGTAATAAAAACGTAATTGAAAATATAAGTTAGATTATGTATGATGTAGGTTGTAAAAAATCTGACAGAATATGGGAGGCAGAAAGAATGAAAAACTATAAAAGATCAGGAGCTGCAGGTTTCCTTTGTGCAGCGGCTCTGTTTCTTGGAACGGGTGTTCTTGCCCTGGGGACCAGTGCATTTAATGCCCTGGCCGCAGAAGTTTCCGGACAGATCACATCCTGTAAGATAACCGATGATAAACAGAACGTTGAGATCGCTTTAAACAGCAGTGGCAGTACAGAAGGAACCGATGGCAAGGTGTATGTGTTCGAGCAGCCTACCTACCAGGATGATCTGGGAAGCCGCAGCGACTATCTTACTTCGGCAAATGCATCCGGCGCCACTACCGTTACCGTTCCTTTTAACAAAGGAGATGGTTCCGACTGCCTTTACAGCAAATTTGTGCTGGCAGTAAAGGAAGATGGTACTTACAAGGCAGTCAGCGAACCTCATTATATTACCAATCCTGAGATCGTGGCAAAGAATACAGAAGCTTTTAAGGAACCTTTGACAAAAAAGGGCTTAAACATTGAGCTGAACATGTTGGATGATGCCTTTGACCTGGGTGTAAAGTATGTGACCACCAATATCGCAGTTTCCAGATTAATGGGATCCGGT